>FLOH01000106.1_pt1 | contig 240708 bp, 242 predicted proteins | sample 756751 | NCBI WGS metagenome assembly FLOH01 (sample SAMEA4026879, study PRJEB14308) | marine metagenome | biome: coastal water; material: water | depth 74 m
GAACCGCTCCGACCAGCCGAACCACTTGTGAAGGCCTTACTCGCCTTCGGCTCCCAAGGCCTTCACAAGTGGAAAACAGAAGCGGACAAATAGCATGGTACATAAACCGGCCAATTAGAAATGTTATCGACAGCATCCTTGGGATGTTCCACACTAATGTCGGGTGCGTCGCATCCATTTCTCAGGCGGTCGAAAATCACCCTTGTGCCGTTGAATTTGCCGCCTAGAACGGGCGCAACACAGCACAAAAGGAATCACCTGATGCCCGAAGTTACAATCGTCTATTGGCGTGATATCCCTGCACAGGTTATCGTTGGCAAAGGTCGACGTGGCAGCAAGGTTCAACTGCCCGAACGCTTTGAACAAGCCATCGATCGATGTGCTATGAAGGTTGGCGCAAAAGATGCGGATGCCTATCTGGCAGATTGGCGCAAGGCAAAACCTTATGAGGTTGAGGGCAATCAAGCCGAATTGGCTGTATCGGTCGCGGCCTCGCTTGAGGTACAATATGACACGGCGCGGATCAAAGAACTGATTGCCAATGACGGCCATGAAAAAGCTTAAAAACAAGCTATAAACGATTGAGAAGGTTGCGGATGGCGCTTTTTGGACTGAAGAAAAAACTTGATGTTGTCGGCGCTTCCAGCGCCCAACTGCAGTCGTTCCTCGAGGGGTATTCCATCGAAGTGATGCCGCGTACGGCGGAAAAAATCGAAGATTTTCGCGAATTATTGCCACAAGATACGCGCGTTTATATTGCCCATATCGATGGCACGCCGATTGGCGACATGGTGGCAACGGCCAAGCGCCTGAAGAACGAAGGTTTTACCGTAATGCCGCATTTCCCGGCGCGGATCATCAAAGACAAAACCATGCTGGCTGATTGGATTGCCCGGTATCAAGGTGAGGCTGGCGTCGATCAGGCCTTGGTTTTGGCAGGTGGCGTGGACAAACCGCAGGGCGACTTCCATTCCTCAATGCAATTGCTGGAAACCGGGCTGTTTGATGCGGCTGGCTTTAAACGCCTGCATGTTGCCGGCCATCCTGAAGGCAATAAGGACATTGATCCAGACGGTGGGCGCCGGGTCGTTAACGAAGCGTTAAGCTGGAAACAAGCCTTTGCGCAGCGCACCGACGCCAAGATGGCATTGGCCACACAGTTTTGTTTCGAAGCCAAGCCGGTAATCGAGTGGGCCAACAGCCTCGTGGCGCAAGGCATTGATATACCAGTGCATATTGGTGTCGCAGGTCCTGCAAAACTGCAAACGATGATTAAGTTTTCAATCGCCTGTGGGGTCGGCGCGTCCTTGCGTGTTCTGCAACGCCGCGCTAAGGATGTAACGAAACTGTTGATGCCGTTTGAACCGACAGAATTCTTAACCGACCTGGCCGCGCACAAGGCAAACAATCCTGATTTCAACATCACCAAGGTGCATTTCTTCCCACTTGGCGGCATCAAAACCAATGCAACATGGGCGATGGAAAACGGCGGCCCCGCGGCTGTCCCTGCGTCTCAATCCCAAGGACTAAACCAATGACCCGCACCATAGTTGAATCAAAGACCAGAACCGCGATCATTGGATTTGATCAGCCATTTTGTGTGATCGGTGAGAGGATCAACCCGACCGGGCGCAAGAAACTGGCCGCCGAACTTGAGGTAGGCAATTTTTCGACTGTGGAGCAGGATGCAATCGAACAGGTTGCCGCCGGGGCGACGATGCTTGACATTAATTCGGGTGCGGTCTTTTCCAACAAAATGGCCGAAGACCCGCGTTATGCGGACAACAATTTTGTAGAACCTCCGCTGATGCGCGAATTGATCGAACGGATACAGGCGATTGTTGACGTGCCCCTGTGCATTGACAGTTCAGTGCCCGCCGCACTTGAGGCCGGGTTGGCCGCTGCCCAGGGTCGTCCCCTTTTGAATTCGGTTACCGGTGAAGAGGAACGGCTGGAACGCGTGCTTCCATTGGTTAAGAAATACAACGTGCCGGTCGTGGCAATTTCAAACGATGACAGCGGCATTTCCGAAGACCCCGAAGTGCGGTTTCAAGTCGCAAAAAAGATCGTTGAACGCGCCGCCGATTTCGGTATTCCAGCGTGTGACATCGTGGTTGATCCCTTGGTAATGCCGATCGGTGCGATGGGCACAGCTGGCTTACAAGTCTTTGAATTAGTGCGAAGATTGCGTATGGAACTGGGTGTGAACACGACTTGCGGGGCGTCAAACATCAGCTTCGGCCTGCCCAACCGGCACGGCATCAACAACGCGTTCCTACCGATGGCAATGGCCGCAGGGATGACCAGCGCCATTATGAACCCGGTTCGTTTGCCTATTTCACTGGCCAAAATAGCAGAAAAGAAACTGGAACTGGCATCGTATGGAATTATCGTGCCGGATGATGTTGATCCGGAACTGTTTGTTCAGTTGTTGGGGATGGGCAGCACCAAATCACGCTCGGGCAGTGAAATGGAAGCGATCCGTGCAGCCAATTTCCTGACCAATAATGACCCGAACGGTGCCAACTGGATCAAGGCCAACAAGCCGACACTGGCCGCTGGCGAGGTCGAAGCCGGTGCGCGTGGCCGCCGAGAAGGGCGTCGCCGGCGGGCCTGAGGGATGCGATACATGCCAAGCAAATCCCTTTCCAATGGACGCTGATTACACAATCATCGGCGGCGGCGTTGTCGGCCTTTCAGTCGCATGGGGTTTGTTAAAGCGCGGCAAACGCGTGACGGTTTTGGATGGCGGCGATGGTGATTTTCGTGCCTCGCGCGGTAATTTTGGGCTGATTTGGGTTCAATCCAAGGGCTTGAGACAACCGGCCTATTCCCGTTGGACGCAAAAATCGGCCAATGCCTGGTCCGGATTTGCGGATGAGTTAAGCGCCGGTTCAAGCCCGTCACTGGGCCTGCAACAAAACGGCGGCTATGATTTTTTTCTTGATGAACAGGAACTTGCCGCGCAGATTGAATCCTATGATCGGTTAAAATCCGCATTGGGCGGGGATTATCCTTACGAGGTGCTTGACCCAAAAGACCTGTTGCGTGAAGAACCCGGCATTGGCCCGAAAGTCGTTGGTGCGTTGTTCCATCCGGCAGATGGTCACGTTAACCCTCTGCGCTTGTTGCACTTGCTGGCAGGCGAGGTCCGCCGTCTGGGAGCCAACGTGTTGAACGGCGTCAGGGTATCGGAAATCACTGTCAATGACGGCTTTCTGGCAACCACCGAAACAGGCACCACCTTTCATTCCCAACGGGTTATTCTGACCGCCGGGCTTGGTGCCGCAACGCTGGGGCCAAAACTGGGGTTTCTCGCCCCGATACGACCGCAACGTGGGCAGCTTTTAATCACCGAACGTTTACCAAAATTGATGAATCGCCCTTCTGGAATTATCAGGCAGGTTGATGAGGGGGGCGTTCAGATCGGCGCTTCAAACGAAGAAGTTGGGTTAAACGATGCTACGACGCTGAAGGTTACCGCAAAGCTGGCGCAACAAGCGGTTGCTATTTATCCGGCACTTGCCCAAGCCAAGCTGGTTCGCAGTTGGGCCGCGTTGCGGATAATGTCGCCGGATGGGTTGCCGATTTACCAGCATTCCGTTCAACATCCCGGGGCATATCTGGTAACCTGCCATAGCGGCATAACACTTGCAGCCGCCCACGCGCTGTTCTTGCCGGAGTGGCTGGAAAACCCTGATAACGCACCAGATTTGGAGGTGTTCAGTGAACGACGATTTGCCGTTTCTTGATCTGAACGAGGATCGAAAACTTGTTTTTGTCAGCTTTGGCGGTGAAAATATGCATTTGCCGGAAGGCGCAAATCTTGCCGCCGCCTTGTTGGGCACTGGCGTCTTAACATTTCGGAACTCGGCAATTTCCGGTGCTCCGCGCGGGCCGTTTTGCATGATGGGTGCATGTTATGATTGCCGCGTTAAGGTGGCGGGCGAAACTGTTCAGGCCTGCATGACGATTGTGCGTGCTGGAATGGTCGTGGAACAAGCTGATGGATAATCTGGCTTTGCAAACCCCGTCAATTGATCTGATTGTGATCGGGGCAGGTCCGGCAGGTTTAAGCGCAGCGGCAACAGCAGCCGAATTGGGTTTGTCGGTTGTCTTGCTTGACGAACAGCCAAATGCCGGAGGGCAAGTTTTTCGCGGCGTCGAACATTCGAGCCAAAATTTGAAGGGGATATTGGGGCCGGATTACGCTGGTGGCGCATTGCTTTTGGCCCGCGCCCGGTCGGCTGGTGTTAAGCATATTGGCCAAGCGGTGGTTTGGCGCATTGAAACAGACGGCACCGTCGTTTTTTCAATTGATGGCAAGGCACAAACGATGCGGGCTACGCGTATTTTGCTGGCGACCGGCGCACTTGAGCGCGCCGCGCCCTTGCCCGGCTGGACGTTGCCGGGCGTGATGACGGTTGGAGCGGCGCAAATCCTGCTCAAGCAATCCAGCATGTTACCTAAACGGGCGATATTGGCGGGTTCTGGTCCGTTACTGTATCTATTTGCCAGCCAAATGATCCGCGCGGGTGTACCACCGGTTGCACTTGTTGAAACCCAAACCATGACCGAGTTACGCCGGGCTATACGCTTTCTTCCCAAAGCCTTGAAGGATTGGCGAACTTTGCTGAAGGGCCTCAAAATGCTGTCGCTGATCCGCTCGGCAGGCATTCCAAGATACAAATCTGCCAGTGATTTAGAAGTTATCGGCAGCGGCAAAGCCCAAGCGCTTAGATTCTACGTCTCTGGAAACGTTCACCAAATCGATTGCGAAACCGTTTTGTTGCATCAAGGCGTGGTTCCGAACCCGCAAATCAATCGCGCATTGGATTTGCCGCATGTCTGGAATAACCGACAGCGCAGTTTCATTCCTCAAACGGACGAATGGGGCGCAGTGCTGGATACAGATATCCACATTGCCGGCGATGGTGCCGGGATCGTCGGGGCCGAGGCGTCCGAGGTTCAGGGGATATTGGCGGCACTTGATATCGTGCATCGGCTTGGGCATTTGGGCGTGGCCGTGCGGGATCAGAGGGCCGCACCACTACGCAAAAAGCTTAGGCGCGCGATTGCGTCGCGACCATTCTTAGACCACGCCTATCCGCCAACTGAACAGGTTTTAAACCCGGCAGACAGCACCGTTATTTGTCGATGTGAAGAGGTCACCGCAGGCGAAATCCGTGCCCTTACAAAGCAGGGTGACATCGGGCCAAATCAGATCAAAAGCTTCACCCGCTGCGGAATGGGCCCTTGTCAGGGTCGCTATTGCGGCTTGTCGGTGACGCAAATCTTGGCGGACAGCCTTGGGAAATCCGCCGACGAGGTGGGCTATTTTCACATCCGGTATCCGATCAAGCCGGTCACGTTGCAAGAACTCGCATCTTTGGCAGAAAACGCCGACTGAATTGGCCGGTTTGATCGGGAAACGTCTGTATGCATTATTCCCCGGCTTTTGGCGCTAAATGGTTTTGCGCCGCCGCACCGCGATATTTGATCGTCAGCTCTTCCTTGACCTCGGACCCGTCGTAAAGGAATGGCAACACGCCTTTTCGCAGGGACTTTCCGCGCATGTTCAGAATATCCTGTTCAGACAGCGTTGTTCGCTGGCTCATCCGTCGGGCCCATCGGCCAAGCCGTTCATACATCATGTCGATTGTGTCACTGACTGCAGGATCATCCCCCAAATCCGTCAATTCATTGGGGTCGTTTTGCATATCAAACAGCATCGGCCTGAACCCGCCTTCGGCATGCATGAATTTCCAGCGTTTGTCGGCAATCATGAACAAGCGACATTCACGCGGCGCAAGGTCAAGGTTTTTGCCCATTGGAGTGGCCGAGTAATCAAACTCGCTGACCGCAAAATCGCGCCATCCTTCTGGCACATCACCCCGCACAAGTGGCAAAAGCGATTTTCCCTCGACAATGTGGTCGGGCACCTGCCCGCCCGCGGCATCAATAAAGGTTGCCGTTAAATCAATGCTTTCAACCAAAGCGTCACAGACAGTACCGCGCGCAGCGTCGGCGTCAGGAGACGGATCATAGATAATCAAGGGGACTTTGACCGAGCATTCGTGGAACAAAGATTTTTCACCCATCCAGTGGTCGCCCAGATAATCACCGTGATCCGAGGTGATGACGATCATCGTGTCGTCCATCCGACCGCTGTCTTCTAAGAATGTGAACAAACGGCCCATCTGATCGTCGCATTGCTTGATCAGGCCCATATAGGCTGGGATTACGACGTCGCGCACTTCATCTTTGTGGAACATTTTTCCAACGGCGTTGTTCAGGAACTGATCATAAACCGGATGCGTATTCTGCTTTTCCGCCGGATCGCGATTGACCGGCTGGATATGGTTGTGGCCATACATTCCGTGGTATGGGGCTGGCACGATATAGGGCCAATGTGGCTTGATATATGAGACATGCGCGCACCAAGGTGTGTCGCCGCGTTCTTCAATGAAATCAATGGTGCGCGAGGTCAGCCACGGCGTTTCGCTGTCTTCCTCGCGGATGTTCGCAGGCTTATCAGCGTTTTTGGTCAACCACCCTGAAGCCATTTCGCCTTGGTCATCAACCCCCGCATTCGCATAGTCATGCCAAGGGTTCTCGGCCGCGTATCCCTTTGATTTCAGGTATTCATTATAAGGCGAACGGCGGTTGTCGTAAAACCCGTCCGGGCCTTCAGCCCACAACCCATCGTCGCGAATATAGACGTCAAAACCACATTCCGCGACGCGCGCGCCGATAATTCCATCATGCGCAATCCCAAGCCGGTTCAGCCCTGCGATATCTGCCTTCATATGGGTTTTGCCGATCAGCCAACAATCCATTCCACTTGAACGCAAATGGTCGCCCATCGTGTGTTCGCCGACTTTTAGTGGATGGCCATTCCACTGTGCACCATGGCTGTGGACATACCGCCCCGTGTAAAAGCTCATGCGGGACGATCCACAGATTGGCGACTGCACATAAGTACGACTGAAACGAACGCCCATCGACGCCAGACGATCAATATTGGGGGTTTCAAGGGTTTTGTGACCCGCACAGCTGAGGTAATCAAAGCGCAGCTGATCGAACATGATGAACAGAATATTTTTGGTTTTCCGCATTCAGATTTCCCTCGTAATATGTAAAAAAATGGCAGCCCAAACGGCCTGTGCTGTGTTTAGGTGACGATCAGTTTCAATTTAGGCCCAACAAATCCGATTGCGCCATCGCAAGCATTCCTCCATCTGGTGAAATATCTGCGCCTTTCAACCAGCGGCTTTCCGGGCTGGTCAGAAACATAATCACATCCGCAATTTCCTCGGCGGATCCTGCCCGACCGGCGCGGGCAATGTTTTTGGTGGCTCTTTCGCCGAAAGCTGCGATGAAATCATCCAGAATACCGGTTGAGACCGCAGCCGGGCTGACCGAATTGGCACGCATATCCATATTCTTCAACCGCTCGGTATTGGCAATGGTCCAGACGATGACGGCCTCTTTTGACAGATCATAGGCGCGGACATGGTCGATATTATTGGCGCGAATGAAATCAGCGATTTGCGCTTGATCAGTCAGCGCCATGAACGCTTTGACCTGTTCGATGTTCTGGCGCCAGTTTATCCCTGCCCGCGAGGCGACGTTGACGATAGATGCGCCCTTGGCAAGGTTTCCGAGCATACCCTCGGCAAATGCAGCAAAGCCAAAATAATTAACCTTCAGAACAACTTCTGCCAATCCAGCGCGCGGTGACAGACCGGCATTGTTGATAAGCACGTCATATGGACCTTCGGCATTATCAAGGGCTTCTTTGATTGATGCCATCGACGACAAATCCAAGCGCACCCATTGATCGATATTTGCCGTGGGCTCATTAATGTCAAAGGCAGTTACATGTGCGCCTTTAGCCTTGAGCGCGGCTGCAGTCGCGGCACCAATACCAGTTGCACCGCCTGTTAACGCAACTTTCATAGACTGTCCTTTTGCCGTAAAACCGAAAACCTTGATGTGCCGCGTGTGATAATGGCAAGACTATTCCGGCTTGTATACCGTTAGCGACGTCGCCCGCCACAAAATGAAAGCAGCTGCGATGTTACATGTGCAGTTGGCGGATAAAGTCGCAAAGAATAGCCGCAACTTTTTCCGGTGCCTCCGGCGTTTCCTGTCGCCCCCAAGCCGCCGGGTCAAAGTCAAACAACTGGCTTTCCTTGATTTCATGCAATGCGTGATTGGCGGCTATCTGTGGGTGCATGACATCATAATAAGGAATAATCGCGGTCGGCACGCCAATTGCGCGCAGTTCCCGATCTTTAAAACCCATGACAGGTTGATCTGCGTTCACACGGAACATGCTACGCCAACAATTTAATGTTGTTATGAAATCAACAGGCTTAATATCCATCAGCGCATTTCGCCGCTCAGGGTTTGTGACACTCAGGCCAGCAAAGTGATCCTGGTCACAGACCGCCGTCATTCCATCCGTTTGGCAGGCACGCAGGTATTGGCCAAAATAGTAATTATCAAGCCAGCGCAGTGCTATGTCGCCACCACTAAGGCCCCACAAGCCCAATCCCAAAACCCGGGCCGGATACCGCAACGCGTATCGCAGTGCCACCCGCGATGTTCGCGAACGGCCGACAATAAATGGTTTTTTCACCTCAAGATGTGTCAGTAACCCGGCCAAATCATCTACCCACATGTCTTCCTCTGACTGACGAGGATTGAAATCAAGCGAAGACGAGCCACAATTGCGCCGTCCAAGGAAATGACCCGAAAGCCATGTTCGGCAATTTTTTCGGCAAGACAGGTTATCTCAGTTAAGCTGTGCCTTCCACCGGACATCACCAAGACCCACGGGCCCACAGACCCTCGGATTTGATAATAAATTTCAGCGCGTTTCAGAGATGCAAAAGGCAAAGCGTTCCTTGAAGTTTTGTGGCCGCGTTCAAGTTGTTTACAGATGGTCACAAAAGCTGTGTCTTATCATGTCAGGAAAGTTAAGACCCGCAAAAGAAATTTGCAGTCGCTTGACCAATTCACAGAAATATTGTGCAGTTGGTGCGGGTCTTTCTGCTGACACGCCCGCCCATATCGAGGCACGCATGCTTAATCTCAAACATCTAGAGGCATTTGTAACGGTTGCCGATCTTGGCAGCTTTCGTCGGGCAGCTGCACGATTGAACACGACCCAGCCCAATATCTCAAATCGCATCGCGCAGCTTGAACAATTACTGGGTGTCAGATTGATGGATCGGGATGCCGGATCGGTGCGGTTAACGGCCAAAGGCACCAGCCTTTTGGAACCCGCACGTGCATCACTGGCATCGATTGACGGATTTATCGCGGCTGCCAAAGACGAAACATTATTCAATGGCGCGCTGCGTCTGGGGGTCAGTGAACTTGTCACGCATACTTGGCTGCAACCTTTTCTGCTGGAAATGAAGGCGCGATTTCCCAACATCTATGTCGAACTGACAGTGGATCTAAGCGCCAACCTTTCGCACGCGCTTTTCAGTCGCGAGCTTGATCTGGTGTTTCAAAGCGGCCCGTTTGATCGAAAATCGCGCCAAAGCATCCCTTTGGGGCAATACCCCTATGTCTGGGTGGCCACGCCTGGCCAAGTTGCCGTGGAAGGGCCATTAGGGCCGGAAGATTTGACCCCTTTCCCAATCCTGACACATGCCCGCAATACCGCCCCCTATCGGCAATTGGCTGATCATTTCCATCAAACTCAACAGGCAGTGCGGCTTGTGCCTTCGTCAAACATTGCCGCGTGTCTGCAAATGGTGAAAGATGGCCTTGGCATCGCCTGTCTGCCGCACGAAATGCTGACCCATTTGCTTGCAAGCGGTCGGTTGTGCGCGCTTGACTATACTTGGTGTCCGGACGCGCTTCAATTTGCGGCGCGGTTTGATTGCGATCCTGTTCCAACTTATATTACCGAGGCGGCCGGGATTGCACAAAGATTGTCACCGCCTCATCGGGCCTGACGCCACGTCTGACAATAAAATTCTATAATACTATGAATATGAAAAAAGAATTTTTTGTTATCAATAAAGTCGGTTAGCGTGAGGTTGGAACTCAACAAAGGCGCAAAAATGCCAGAAAAAACAATTCGTCTTGGCGTTGATATTGGTGGCACTTTTACGGACGTCGTGCTCGAGAACGGTGCTGCGCGGTATTCAACAAAAGTGCTGACCACCTATGCCGCTCCTGAGGATGCAATTATTGATGCGATGCACCGGGTTTGCGCCAAGGCAGGTGTTACGGCTGCAAGTGTTGGCCAGATTATTCATGGAACAACACTGGCCACGAACGCGTTGATTGAACGGCGCGGTGCAAAAACCGCGTTGATTACCACCCAGGGCTTTCGCGACGTGATCGAAATGCGCACCGAAAGTCGCTTTGAGCAATATGACCTTAATCTGACCTTACCCGAACCCCTGCTGGCACGAAACCGGCGATATACGGTTAACGAAAGGATGGATGCAAGCGGGCGGGTTTTGATCCCGCTTGATCTGGCCGAGGTTGAAGAACTGGCGGAAAACCTGCGCCACGCTAATTACCAAAGCGTCGCTGTGGGCCTGCTGCATTCCTATGTGAACGACACTCACGAGCGGATGATCCGTGATGTGCTGGCGGCGAAACTGCCTGATGTGATGGTGTCTTTGTCCTGCGAAGTGTCGCCGCAAATGCGCGAATATGAACGTTTCAACACCACAATCGCTAATGCTTTTATTAAACCGTTAATGAAAAGTTACCTTGCCCGACTGGCCGATCGCCTGAAAGCCGAAGGTGCCGATTGCCCGATATTCCTGATGCATTCCGGTGGCGGGATCATCTCGCTTGAAAGTGCCGCCGAATTTCCGGTGCGACTTGTAGAAAGCGGGCCCGCCGGTGGGGCAGTTTTTGCCGCAGATATCGCGGCACGGCACGGGCTTAACAAAGTATTAAGTTTTGATATGGGCGGCACCACCGCCAAGATTTGCCTGATCAAGAACCAGACCCCGAAAACTGCGCGCGTCTTTGAAGTCGCGCGGTCCTACCGGTTCAAAAAGGGCTCGGGCATGCCGATTTCGATCCCGGTCATTGATATGGTTGAAATCGGCGCTGGCGGTGGTTCCCTCGCGCATGTCGACGGCATGAACCAAATCCGCGTCGGGCCAGAAAGTGCAGGTTCCGAGCCCGGACCAGCCTGTTACGGGCGCGGCGGGACGCGGCCTGCGGTCACCGATGCTGACCTAATCTTAGGCAAACTTGACCCCGAAAACTTTGCTGCAGGCACCATTCCTTTATCGCGCGAAGACGCCGCCAAAGCACTTGAAACAGAACTTGGCCAAAAACTCGACTTGCCAGTGATCGAGGCAGCTTGGGGATTGGCCGAAGTGGTGGACGAAAACATGGCCAACGCTGCCCGCGTTCACGCAGTTGAAAATGGCGAAGACCTTGCCGATTATACTATGATTGCCTTTGGGGGCGCCGCGCCATTGCATGCAGCACGCCTGTGCGAAAAGCTGGGGGTTAAACGTTGCCTGATACCACAAGGGGCCGGAGTCGGTTCGGCCATCGGGTTTCTCAGGGCGCCTTTCAGCTTTGAAGCGAACCGCTCGGTTTTCATGCGTCTGTCAAGTTTTGAACCGACCGAAGTCATCAAGCTTTTTGCCGAAATGGCCGAGGAGGCCACGCGGTTTGTCCGTTCGTGCGACGCCACTGCGAGCATCGACACTGAATATAAGGTCTATATGCGGTATTCAGGGCAAGGCTGGGAAATTCCAGTGCCCTTGTCGCAAGCTGAGGCACGAAAAGCCGACCCGGCCGTTTTCCTTGCACGGTTCGAGCGCGACTACGCCAAATTGTTCGGTCGTATCGTCGATGGCATGGAGGCGGAAATCACCGTTTGGTCGGTCAACGCATTTACCCCCTCAACCCGCAGCGGAACTGCCACCGAGGTAAAATCCGTTTCAAACCCGGACAGTCCGGCCAGCCGAATGCTGTTTGATCAGGCCCTTGGGTGCGAAGCTGAAGCCAAAATCTACCCCCGATCCGCGATGACAGCGGGCAGCAAGGTTAACGGCCCGGCGATAATCACCGAGGACGAAACAACAATCATTCTGTCCGCCAGCTGTACCGCTACGACATTGTCTGACGGCACCATCGACGTGACCGTGAAAGGTGCCTGACATGGCCGGAACAACAAAAATTGCTCATCAGGTCATGTGGAACCGCCTAATTTCCGTGGTCGAGGAACAGGCACAGGCATTGGTGCGCACGGCGTTTTCAACCTCGGTCCGCGAGGCCGGTGATTTGTCAGCCGGGGTTTACAATGACAAGGGCGAAATGTTGGCGCAGGCGGTGACTGGCACGCCGGGGCATGTCAACGCAATGGCCGATTCTGTGCCGCATTTCATCCGTCGTATCGGGCGGCAGAACATTTTCGAAGGCGATGTTTACATCACCAACGACCCATGGGAAGGCACCGGGCATTTGCATGACATCACGGTTGTCACGCCATCCTTCCACAAGGGTCTGCTGGCCGGATTTTTTGCCTGCACTGCACATGTGGTTGATATCGGCGGACGCGGGTTTGGGGCTGATGCGAATTCGGTCTTTGAAGAAGGGCTATATATCCCGATCATGAAGTTCGCTGAACGCGGAATGGTTGACCAAACACTGGTGAAGGTCATTCGCGGCAATGTACGCGAGCCCGATCAACTGATCGGCGACATTTACGCGCTGGCCACCTGTAACGAAATCGGGCATCGCCGGTTAATCGATATGATGGCTGAATTTGGATTGTCGGATCTTGGCGGGATTTCCGATTTCATCCTGACCAACTCGCGTATCGCGACTCTGGCGCGGATCGCCGCCTTACCGCAAGCCGTGGCCACAGGGCATATGCGCATCGACGGCTATTCGCACCCGATTGATCTGCACGTCAAATTGTCGATTAAGTCCGACCGAATTTTATGCGATTGGGACGGCACTTCGGGGCTGGATAAAAAGGGCATCAACGTGCCGCTGGTTTATACCAAAGCCTATGCCTGTTACGCGCTGAAATGCGCCATCGCACCGGAAATTCCCAACAACGCAGCCTCGCTTGCGCCGTTCGAGGTGACCGCGCCGGAAAACAGCATCGTCAATGCGCTGCACCCTGCCCCGGTCGCCTTACGACATGTCATCGGCCATATGGTGCCGGACGCGATTTACGACGCGCTTGATAAAATCTTACCCGGCACCGTACCCGCCGAAGGGGCTGGTTGCTTGTGTAATTTCCAACTCAGCCTGCGACCGCGAACAGATGCAGCTGCGCCCAAAGATGCAGTTCGCTCCGAGGTTCTGACCTTCAACTCTGGTGGTTCCGGCGCACGGCCAAGGTTTGATGGCATGAACGCCACAGCCTTTCCATCCGGCGTTATGACAATGCCGGTCGAGGCCACCGAACAGGTTGGACCGGTGATCATCTGGCGTAAAGAACTGCGCCCGGATTCAGGCGGCGGCGGCCAGTTTCGCGGCGGCCTTGGCCAATACATGGAAGTCGGCGCGCGTCAGGGCCATGAATTTGATATTTCAGCGATGTTTGACCGGGTCGATCACCCCGCACTCGGACGCCGTGGCGGGCTACCGGGTGCTGCCACAACCATCGCGCAGGACGATGGAACGCGAATGCAAGGCAAAGGTAAACAATTCGTACCACACGGGCGAAAAGTGATGATGGCCTTTCCCGGAGGTGCTGGATATGGTTCCGCAAAAAACCGCGATCCGGCGCAAGTGAAACGGGATTTGGCCCTTGGCTATATCTCAGAACAGGCCGCCGCCGAGGTTTATGGCCTGTCGCAAGCTGAAATTGAACAGGTGCAAGCCGCCAGTCTAAAGGGGGAAATAGGCGAATGAAACCAACTCTTAAAAATCAGGCCCCAATCAGGACATCTTATGACGTAGTGATCATCGGCGGCGCCATGATGGGGTCGTCAACCGCTTGGTTTTTAACGGATAACCCAGACTTTACCGGTTCGGTTCTGGTGGTGGAACGCGACCCCAGTTATACTGCCTGTTCTACCGCGCATACCAATTCCTGCATCCGGCAACAGTTTTCAACTCAACTGAATGTGCGCATTTCACAGTTTGGCGCCGATTTCATTCAGAACTTACGCGACTATATGGGCGGCGATGAACGAGTGCCGAATATCAGCATTCAAAGCTATGGATATATGTATCTGGCCAATACGGAGGCTTTCGCGTCGGTGCTGCGCGAAAACCAAAAAGTGCAACTGGCCGAAGGGGCAGGCACAAGGCTGATGAGGCCCGACGAAATTAAGGCTGAATATCCGTTTTACGAGGTTGATGATCTGGTTCTGGGCAGCATCAACCGTGTAAACGAGGGCTATTGGGATGGCGGCACGGTGTTTGACTGGTGGCGACGATTGGCCCGCGAACGTGGCATTGAATATATCGCCAATGAGGTTGTAGCGATCAGCAAAAATGCAGGCGGCAACCGGGTTGAAAGCGTCACTTTGGCCTCGGGCGAGGTGATTGCCTGTGGGCATGTGGTGAATGCGTCCGGCCCGCGGGCGGTTCGCACGGCCGCGATGGCAGGTTTGAATGTGCCGGTTGAGCCACGCAAACGGTTCAGCTTCATTTTTACAGCAGAACGCCCGCTTGATCAGGAGTTACCGCTGACGATTGATCCACTTGGCGTGCATTTCCGCCAGGACGGGCCGCAAACCTATCTGGCGGGCGGGCATGCTGAATATGATCCTGCCGTGGACTACGACGATTTCACTATGGATCACGGCATCTGGGAAAACTTTATCTGGCCGACAATCGCCGCACGCATTCCACAGTTTGACGCGCTAAAGATCGTGACGGAATGGGCCGGGCATTACGCCTATAATACGCTGGATCAAAACGCCATTATCGGCCCACATAATCAGGTGGAAAACTTCATGTTCCTGAACGGATTTTCCGGCCACGGATTGCAGCAATCCCCGGCCATGGGGCGCGGCATGTCGGAACTGTTAACCTATGGCGAATTCCGCAGCCTTGACCTTTCTCCTTTGGGATATGATCGGATCGTTGCCAACCGCGCATTTATCGAAAAGGCCGTGATATGAACCTGTCCCCAAACCGCTTTCTTGCAGGACTGCGTGCAAATCAGCCGCAAATCGGCCTGTGGCTTAGCCTATCAAGTCCGTTTTCAACCGAAGCCGTCGCGGGTGCCGGTTTTGACTGGGCGCTGATTGATATGGAGCATTCGCCAAACGAACTTGGCTCGGTTCTTGCACAACTGCAAGCCCTGGCCCCCTATCCCACAACCGCGATCGTGCGGCCTGATTGGAACGATGCGGTCAAAGTCAAACGATTGTTGGACATTGGCGCACCCGGATTGCTGTTTCCGATGGTTCAGACACCTAATGAAGCCGCAGCAGCAGTCAGCGCGACCCGTTATCCGCCACGCGGCCTTCGCGGCGTCAGCGTTGCCACGCGGGCCAATGCATTTGGACGGGTTACGGATTATTTTGACAGGATTGAACAAGAAACTGCCGTTCTGGTTCAGGTGGAAACCCGAGCGGCAATAGACTTGGCCGTTGAGATTGGCAAAGTCGATGGCGTCGACGGCGTGTTCTTTGGCCCCGCAGATATTGGGGCTGATATCGGCATTCTGGGGCAACCGATGCACGCAGATGTGTGGCAGGTGATCCTGCCGGCCGCCCGTCGTCTTGTGACAGCCGGCATTCCGGTTGGGACTTTGGTGTCTGACCCGGTCTTTGCGCGCAAACTGATTGCCGAGGAAAAATTCACCTTTGTTGCCTGTGGGTCGGATTTGGGGATTTTGGCGCGTGGCGCTGACAATTTACTGAAAACGATGCGGGCCTGAAATACCAGAGGGCAACGCGACTAAAACCAAGCTGAATAGACAGGAAAATAGTATGAAACTGAAACGATTGGTATTAACCGGCGCGGCTGGACGACTGGGTTCGTATTTACGCGAACCACTCTCAAAGCTGGCGGATGAACTGGTATCCTCTGATATCGCCGCTGACCCGGGCAAGCTTTATCCCGGCGAGCGGTATATTCAAGCTGATCTGGCAAAATATGACGAAGTTAACGCCTTGCTGGACGGGGCTGACATGGTTGTGCATTTCGGCGCAATCCCGGACGAGGCGCCGTTTGAGCAGATCCTTCAGTCAAATATCATCGGTGCCTATAATGTCTGGGAAGCCGCCTTTCAGCATGGTGTTCGCAGGGTCGTTTATGCGTCGTCGATTCACGCGGTTGGAATGCATGCCTCGCAGGATTTCATCGGGGTCGATGCTGCCCACCGGCCGGATACCTATTACGGTCTGGCCAAGTGTTTTGCCGAAGATCTTGGCCGGATGTATTGGGAAAAACGCGGGATCGAGGCGGTGTGTTTGCGCATTCTGTCCTGCGCCCAAGTCACCAGCCCACGCGCCCTTGGAACGTGGTTAAGCTATGGCGATCTGATCCATTTGGTTGAAAGGGCAATTGACACGCCGACCACCGGCTTTGCTGTGATTTACGGCGTTTCAAACAACGACAGGGCACCGGTCGATAACAGTAAGGCGGGTTTCCTTGGATACCGGCCAAAAGACAATGCCGAGCAATTTGCCGCAAGAATACTTGCCGAGGCGAAAACCCCCGATCCATCGGATGCCGACCAAATGTGTCACGGCGGACCGTTTGCTTTGGTGCCTTTGGGGCAAAGCGGACAGGCGCGAATGAACATCGTGAATGACAAAAAACCAAGCTGAGGCAACGCCACATTAACCTTTGGCATAGCGCCGAGTTTAACTGAATCCGCCGCCGAATCGACTGAAACTGAACACGCACCAGTACACCGAGTTGCGTGATCAAAAATAGTACGTATGCCGTTGATTTTTGGTGCACCCAACAAGATTCGAACTTGTGGCCTCTGCCTTCGGAGGGCAGCGCTCTATCCAGCTGAGCTATGGGTGCTAATTAAAAAACCATATTACCAGAAACTTAGAGGTTCACTTATCGTTGAGGGCTCCTCGAAAATTTCTCCTCGCCAAATCCTTGCCAATTTTGACCTCTTTCAGTAGCTTAGTATTCGATTACTTCGCGAGATTGAAGCCCATTTGACGCGGTTTATTTGATTTACCAATAATTGTGCGATTAGCTACAAGTTACTGCTGCTGAACTTGAAGCTTCGTCCTTCTTCAATCTGTTTTTATCAAAGACCTCAACTCGTCGATTGTTAGCCAAGGGCGCTTCGCATGAATCATTCTATGACAATTTGGGCAAACGAGAGCTAAGTCAGAGAGCTTTGTCTTTTCATGAGGTTGCATTTCGTGGACCGGCTTAGTGTGGTGGCATTCGATGAAGCCGTTACTTCTTTCGCCATAAACGTCTTCAAAATTAAAACCACACACTTCGTAGAACAACTTGTCGTGCTTTCTAAAGAAGGCTGAATTTGTGCCACCAGCCTCCGATAGCGGCCCATCAGCTGACTTTGGTCTTCACCATAGCGAATAACGGCTTCGGGCCAAATGCCCAGTTCATTCTCTGTTTGCATCCGATAATCGGAGCAGATTTCCGGATTCATCAACCAGTCTTGTGAATTTTGCTGCACCTTTTTCGTCTATCAAATGCTCGCCCCCCGGTACTCTGTAGGCACGTAGCGCGTCAGTAAGTTCGTTGTCATTCCACGGTTTGAAAATCTGCATTTCTCCGTCTGCAAATCTCGTGCTTGAGTACGGCGAGTGTCTGACGTCAGCGCCTATGGGTCCAAATAGCGGTATTTGATAAGAGAGTGTTTCTGGCTCATCGTAACCACCAAGGAGTGGGACATGAGACAGGCATCAGGAAGTGGGCGCAAGACGTCCGAGAAGACCGTCAAAGACATTCAGCGTGCGACGCGCAAACAGTATTCTTCTGAAGAGAAGATCAGGATTGTGCTGGATGGGCTGCGTGGCGAAGACAGCATCGCTGAGTTGTGCCGCCGTGAGGGGCTTTCCCAAGGCGTTTATTATAAATGGTCAAAGGACTTCATGGAGGCCGGCAAGAAACGGCTGGCGGGCGACACAGCGCGTGCTGCGACCACGGATGAAGTCAAGGACCTGCGCCGCGAAGCCCGTGATCTGAAGGAAGTTGTGGCGGAGCAAACGCTCGAACTCCGGATTCTTAAAAAAAGCATGATCGGGGATGGGGGCGAGCAAGAATGAGGTATGCCGCATCTGAGAAATTGGAGATCATCCGGCTTGTCGAAGGCTCGCACTTGTCAGCTCGACAGACGCTGGCAAAACTGGGCATTCCACGCACCACGTTTTACCGCTGGTATGACCGCAATTTGATGCGGGGCGAAGCTGGGTTGAAGGATCAATCCCCAAAGCCTGCTCATGTCTGGAACCGCATCCCTGACAAGGTTCGGCGCAAGGTTGTCAAACTGGCCCTGAAGGAGACGGAACTCTCGCCAAGAGAGCTGGCGGTGCAATTTACAGATACAGAAAAGTATTTTGTATCAGAGGCTTCTGTATATCGCCTGTTAAAAGCACATGACTTGATCACCAGCCCCGCCTTCATAGTTATCAAGGCCGCCAGTGAGTTCAAGGACAAAACCACAGCCATCAATCAACTCTGGCAAACGGACTTCACCTATCTGAAGGTGATTGGCTGGGGCTGGTTCTATCTCAGCACAATACTGGACGATTACAGCCGCTACATCATCTCTTGGAAGCTATGCACCAACATGAAAGTCGAGGACGTGACAGACACGCTGGAACTGGCGTTGCAGGCATCCGGTTGCGATCAGGTCCACGTCGTTCACAAGCCGCGCCTACTTAGCGACAATGGCTCCAGCTATGTTTCTGGCGATTTGGCCGTTTGGTTGGGAGACAAAGGCATGAAGCACTCGCGGGGCGCGCCGTATCACCCCCAAACTCAGGGCAAAATCGAACGGTGGCATCAAACTTTAAAGAACCGCATCTTGCTGGAAAACTACTTCTTGCCTGGTGACCTCAAAGCCCAGATCGAAGCCTTCGTCGAGCATTACAACCACCAGCGATATCACGAGAGTTTGAAAAATGTCACACCGGCTGACGTCTACTTCGGGCGCGCCCAAGCCATTCTAAACCAACGGGAAAGGATCAAACGCAAAACACTAGAAACCCGGCGCTTGCATCACCGCAAGTTCGCCGCATAATGAAACCAACCAGATGAGCCGGATGCTCGCTTAATCCAAGCCGCTTCTGGAGCCAAAAACTCTGACGACGGACACTGTTTTAGGCTGCCAAGCAAAGCTGTCGAACCACTATGCGCGGGAAACAAAACTAGAAGTGGGTTTCGCATCGGATTAATCTGAGCTACCAGAAGAAAAAGACACGGCGGCCAAATATACCCCGAAATCACTGACGGGAACCCGGCGTGAGCCTCATGTTCTTCACCAATGTACAAGGATAAAATATGACGGATTATGTGTTTCCTCCAGCGCCAACTGCGTCTGTTGCAGTGATTAACAACGAGGCGCGCTTCCCTGTGCGCCGGATATTTTGCGTTGGCCGCAATTACGCCGCGCACGCCCGTGAAATGGGCCGCGATCCTGATCGCGAGCCACCGTTCTTTTTCTCCAAACCTGCAGATGCTGTGGTTGACGACAATACTGTTGTGCCGTTTCCGCCAGAAACTGAAAACTTTCAGTACGAGGGCGAAATGGTTGTCGCTATTGGAAAAGGCGGGCGGAATATTACCCAAGCCGAAGCGCTGTCGCATGTTTGGGGATATGGTATCGGTAACGAACTGACCCGCCGCGATCTGCAATTGGTGGCAAAGGAAATGGGGCGGCCTTGGGATTGGGGTAAGGCTTTTGACAATTCAGCAATTTGCGGGCCGATCCATCAGGTGGCCCAGGTCGGGCACCCGTCCAAAGGGTCAATCAAAACGTCTGTCAACGGCGTGGTCAAGCAAGACGCAGATCTGGCTGAGCTGATCTGGTCCATTCCGGAGGTCATTTCGATCCTGTCCCAATCAATGGAAATCAAACCCGGTGATCTGATTTATTCGGGAACCCCTGCGGGTGTTGGCAAGCTGGAAATCGGTGATGTCTGCACAGTCGAAGTCGAAGGCTTGGGTGTTTTGACAACAACCATCGGACCGAAGGCGGTTTAAAGCGCGGGGATTAATCGCGCTTATAAACGTCCTCGTAGCGAACGATGTCGTCTTCGCCCAAATAAGTCCCGGTTTGCACCTCGATCAGGTGCAAATCGACCTTACCGGGGTTTTCCATCCGGTGTTTGGACCCCACGGGTATATAGACAGATTGGTTTTCCGTCACCAGCGTCACAGTTTCACCAACGGTCACGCGCGCGGTTCCGGCCACAACAATCCAGTGTTCGGACCGGTGGACATGGCTTTGCAGACTAAGGGCGGCACCCGGATGTACCATGATGCGTTTAACCTGAAACCGCTGTCCCAGTGACAGAGTTTCAAACCAGCCCCAGGGGCGATGATCCCTTGGAAACTGCTCGGCCTGCTTGGCGCCCTTTTTCTTTAGGGCAGCGACTGCCTTTTTAACATCTTGCGCGCGCGACATGTCGGCAATCAAAACTGCATCGGGCATGGCTATGGCAAAGATGTTATCAAGGCCAATTCCGACAATTTCCAGGTTTTCGTTTTCTGACCGCAACAGGGTGTTCGTGCAGTCTATTGCCGTCGCCTCGCCAGATGTGGCGACACCGGCGCTGTCATTTTCGCTTTCCCGCCAGACGGCATCCCATCCACCAAGATCCGACCAGCCGCCGTCGAATGGGACGACAGACAGGTTTTTAGCCTTCTCCATGACGGCATAGTCTAGTGAGATATCTTTGATCTTTGCCCAAGGCTCGGCGGACAGCCGCAAGAACCCAAGGTCTGGAACAGCAGATGTGACCGAGTCTTGGCAGGGCGCGATTAAATCCGGCGCGTGGGTCTGAAAGCTTTCAAGGATCGCCTTGACCGAAAATAAAAATATCCCGCCGTTCCACAGAAAGTTGCCGGACTTAAGCATTGCAACCGCAGTGTCCGCATCTGGTTTTTCAACAAACCGTTTAAGTTTACGTGGCGTCGGGGTGAAATCGTCGGCCCCAGCTTCCAACTCAAGATAACCATACCCGGTTTCAGGACGATCCGGCTTGATACCGAACGTGACAAGATCACCAGCCTCGCAAGCCATCTTTCCAGCCTCAACAGCAACCCGAAATGCAGCGCTGTTTGGCACGACATGATCAGACGGCGCCACCAGCATCATCGCATCCGGGTCCTTTTCAGCCAGCCAAAGTGCGGCAGCAAGAACGGCAGGCGCGGTGTTCCGGCCTTCGGGTTCAATAAGAACCGCAGTTGGATCAATACCCATTTCGGTCAGTTGTTCGGCCACGATAAACCGAAAGTCGGAATTGGTCAGGATCACCGGACGGGCAAAACTATCGCCGGTCAGCCGTTTGGCGGATGCCTGAAAAAGCGTTTCAGTTCCGGTCAAGCGCGCAAACTGTTTGGGATAGCTTTTGCGCGACAATGGCCAAAGCCGGGTGCCAGAACCGCCGCACAGGATAATCGGGTATATCATAAAACGCCCTGTTCTTTTTATCGCGGATTCAACTCGCCAGTGCAACATGCTGGTTATGTCCTATGAATAGCTGATGTGGGGTCTTGAAGCCAAGGCATTTTCTGGGCCGCTTATTAATTTTGTTGATGATCTTAGCCACGTCCTCATCGCTGAGATCATCAATGTCTTTTCCCTTTGGGATGTATTGCCGGATCAGACCATTAGTGTTTTCGTTGAGGCCCCGCTCCCAGGAATGATAGGGGTGCGCGAAGAAGCCCTCGGCAGTCAGCTCGCGGGCGATCTCTTCATGGTAAGCGAATTCTCTGCCATTGTCGTAGGTTAAGGTGAGAACCCTTTCCTGATAGGGCTTCAGGTAATCACAGATCGTGTCCGTGACAGCGCGCGCTGTTTTGTTGGCGGCCTTTATCGCAACGGTAAATCGCGTCTTACGCTCAACCAGCGTCACAAGGACTGAGTGTCCTTGCTTGCCGATCACGGTATCGGCTTCCCAATCCCCAACACGGCTGCGCAGATCAACGACTGCAGGGCGTTTCTCGATGGATACTCTATTCTTAATCTGGCCGCGCCGCTCGATACTGCCATAGCGCTTGCGCCGTTGTTTTTGACATCGCAGGTGGGTGTGAAGGTCGCCACCGTTAAGCTTGTCTGCATAGATACGCTGGTAGATCCATTCTGGGCTGACACTTGGCTCACCAATGTCTTTCCGGTGACCTGTGATCTGCTCGGGGCTCAAGTCTTCGCGGACCATCTCTTCAATCCCAGTCCACGTCGCATCCGAGATACGGGACCGCTGAATTTGTGACTGGCGTGCACAAGCCAGGCGATGCGCCTGCTTTGGTCGATATCCGCGCAGACCGGTATTGCGCTTAAACTCACGAGAAATCGTCGATTTGTTGACGCCAATCTGATCCGCAATCGCGCGTTGCGGCAAACCCGCTTTCTTCAATGCATAAACTTGGTTACGCTCACCCTCAGTGAGGCGGTGGTAGGCTCGCATTCGTGTTCCTTTACTTTAGACGGTGAGAAGCACTTGGGCATCGCTGCCTCACGCTTCATACCGTGGGTAAAGTTGCACTGGCGAGTTGAATCCGCGTATCTATTTGCCCTTGTTCACTATTTTAACGGAATTCCAAGCCGATAAAAGCTGCAATTTCTCGCCGAAACGGCAAATACCCAGAAACACACCCGTTTCAAGCAAGCAAGGGCCATTGCGCTTAACTGTTTTCAAGGGTTTATTGGCCACAAACGCAGATGCAAAGTCTGCAAAGCACCACAGGGCGGCAATATCATGTACGAATTTGCGATCATTTGGGAATGGCTGGCATTCGCCGTGCGTTGGGTTCACGTGATCACGGCAATCGCCTGGATCGGCTCGTCGTTCTATTTTATCGCGCTCGATCTCGGCCTGCGCCAACGCGAAGGTATGCCCGTTGGTGCGCATGGCGAGGAATGGCAAGTGCATGGCGGTGGGTTTTACCATGTGCAAAAGTATCTGGTCGCCCCCGAAGCGATGCCCGACCATTTGACATGGTTCAAATGGGAAAGCTATTGGACCTGGCTGTCGGGCTTTGCGCTGATGTGTATGGTCTATTACGGCGGGGCCGGCCTGTTTTTGGTAGACCCAAATGTTTGGGACGTGTCCAACGGGATCGCAATTCTCACCTCGATGGCCACAATTTCGGCTGGCTGGGTTATTTACGATTTCATCTGCAAAAGCCGCTTTGGCGACGACAATACCCGGCTGATGATTTTTCTGTATGCCGTGTTGGTTGCGATGTCGTGGGGCTACACGCAGATTTTCACCGGTCGCGCCGCGTTTGTACATCTGGGCGCATTTACCGCCACGATCATGACGGCGAATGTGTTTTTCATCATCATGCCCAACCAGCGCATCGTTGTGGCTGACCTTAAAGCTGGCCGAACACCTGATCCGAATTACGGAAAGATTGCCAAGCAGCGGTCAATGCATAACAACTATCTGACGCTGCCGGTTATATTCCTGATGCTGTCCAATCACTATCCATTAGCGTTTGCAACCGAGTTTAATTGGATCATCGCCAGTTTGGTGGTTCTGATGGGCGTTACCATCCGGCACTATTTCAACTCGATCCATGCCCGCAAAGGCAATCCCACTTGGACATGGCTGGCAACGACCTTGTTGTTTATCGCGATCATGTGGCTATCGACGGTTCCGAAGGTTTTGACAGGTGAACAGCAAGTGCGGCTTGATCCATTTTCTGCCAAATTGGCGACCGCCGCAGATTTCGAAGACGTAAGCCAAGTCGTCATGGGCCGTTGCTCGATGTGCCACGCAGCCGAACCGGGCTGGGAGGGTATTCACCGTGCCCCTAAAGGCGTTTTGCTGGAAACCGAAGATCAAATTGCGGCGCATGGGCGCGAGATTTACATCCATGCAGGCAGGTCGCACGCGATGCCTCCGGCAAACGTGTCCTTTATGGAAGAGGATGAACGACGCCTGATTGTGGCATGGTATGAGCGGGTAGCCTCGGCTAAGGCCACGCAATGACACAGCACTGCGCAATGACGGGAACGGGTTTGGCCTTTTGAAGTATCTAATCGGCGCTATTCTGGCTTTGTCTGTTCGACGGCCATTTTTGTTGTTGGCTTTGGTTGTGCCTTTGGCAATTGCCGCCGCACTTGGCGTTCCACGAATTGGTTTCGAGGATGGGCTGCGTTCGGTCTTTGCTTCCGACAGCGAGGTCTTTCAGGATTACGTTGAAAGCTCGCAAAATTTTGCCCACAGCGAATCTGATATCGCCGTGTTGTTTTCCACAAAAGAGGAATTGAACCCGGCGACTTTGTCTGTTTTGCAGGATTTTGTGCTTGAAGCACAGTTTCTGGACGGCGTTGATGCGGTCCTGTCGATCTTTAGCGTTCGCCACAGAGATCAAGTTTCGGGTAAGATGGTGCCGCTACTGCCGTCCGATCTGAACAATAACGCCGAGGTTGTTCGCGCCCTTGATCTGGTCAATGCCCAATCGGCGACGGGGGCAAGGCTGATGTCACCAGACAAACGCAACACGATAGTTATTCTGTCGATGAGCCAGGCAATCACCGACATGGCGGGCAGTTCGGAAACGTTGCGCTTGCTTGACGATTTGGCAGCAAGAACCAGTGCGGAGAATGATATCAAAATCGGCATTACCGGATTACTTTCTGTGCGCGACCAAATTATTTGGGGCCTGAAAAGCGACCAGATTCGTATCAACTTTCTTGGTGCCGTTGCCGGATTTCTGATCTCTTTTGTGTTGTTCCGCAGTTTCTGGGTGACTGTTCTAAACATGCTGACGCCAATTGCGGCCTTGTTGTTCTGTCTTGGACTTTTTGGGTGGTTGGGTCTTTCAATAAATGCCCTGACGAACGCATTGCCGGTGCTTATTCTGGTGCTTGCAAGTTCGGACAGTATTCACATGACGTACGAGGTTCGAAAACAAATGGCCGATGGGGCGACTGTACGCGAGGCGGTAACTACCTCGGTTCGTGATATCGCCGGGCCTTGTTCGTTGACGTCCCTGACGACGATATTGGCTTTTATGACGCTCTATTACTCAGACTCGCCCATCGTTCGGGATATGGCCTTTACCGGGGCTTTCGGCGTTTTTTTTGCAATGCTTGTTGTATTGTTTGTGCATCCGCTGGTGTTCATGATTGGTGGCAGCATTCCGTTTATTCGCGCGGCATTTCTGCCCAAGCGAAAAAATGCCTTTGACAACCTGTTCGGGACGAGCTTTTTCCAGCATCTGATTTCAAAGTATCGTCAGTATACCATTGGCAGTTTTGTGCTATGCGCACTGGCTTTGGCGTATTTCTTCCCAATTCAGACCAGTTACAGGTTCATGGAAAACATCGATGCGTCTCAGTCGGTTGCCGTGGTATTAGCGCAGGTTGAAAACGTCGCCGGCCCAATGACGTCAATCGACATTCCAATAAAAGTGCCGGACGGGGCATCGGCCTTGGATCCGGATGTGTTGCAAGAACTGGCCATCTTACACCAACACCTACAGGCAATCGACGGTATCCGCGCGGTTATCTCGCTGGATACTCTGGTCAAGCAAATTACCGTTGCGTCTGGCGAAACCGTCACGCAACACTTGCAAAGTGTATTGGATCAATTGCCGGGTCGGTTTCGCAACAGAATGATCGGGCAGGATAACCAATCGCTGCAAATTATGCTGTTGGTTCGAGATGAAGGATCGCGGGCCGTTGTCGAATTGGTGGATAAAGTAAATCGCGTCATCGACGACGCCGATCTAAAAATCTTGCGCCCGAAACAACCGACTGGCTTTCTAGTTATGTCATCGACCCTGTCGTCGACGATGATCCGGCAATTGACCGTAAGTTTTTTGATTGCCGCCCTATTTTGTCCGTTTTTGATAGGGATGTGGTTCCGCAGACTGGATTTCGGCCTTGCTGCGGCTGTCCCGAACATTTTGCCAATCGCTTTGGTTGGCGCTGCTTTGACAATAAGCGGCACCGGGATTCAGTTCACCAGCGCATTGGCCCTGACAATCGCTTTTGGCATAGCTCTTGACGATTCCATTCATGTCTTCAATCGGATCTCGTTAGAAGGGAAAAAATCCGGGCAGCCACTAGTGGCGCGCACAATCGTTGATGCGATGGTCCAAATCGCGCCGGTATTGATGACGACGACAGTGGTTTTGTCGACCGGATTGATTGCGACACAGATTAGTGGCATGCCGATGGTAAGATTTTTTGGCGTCTTATGCGTTGCGACATTTCTGTTGGCCTTGGTTTGTGATCTTGTTATTTTGCCCCCCCTTGTTACATGGTTTGCATCAACCAGCGAAAAAGACAAACTGCCCCGATGATCCGCCTCATTACCCTTACTTTGACCCTTTTGTGGCTTGTCTTGCCCTTGCCCTTGGCAGCCGATGCAATGCTCAAACGCTTGATCGGCGTTTGGATGGGCGAAGGGGTAGCGCTCCAGTTTGGTGGGGATCTACCCGAAAAGATCCGTTGCAGAATGGTTGGAAAGCCGATCAGCGTAAGTCAGACAAACCTTGAGGGGAAGTGCGTCACCACAAGCGGCGGCACGAAATTCAGGCTTATGATTGCGCAAGACGCTTCGGGAAAAGTCTTTGCGGCAAAGGTCCAGCTTTCTAATATTGCAGAGTTGGTTTCGTTGGCCGGAACCAGTGACGGAGACGTTTTGACACTTTCTGCAAAGAAGCCACTCGCAATAAACGACAGGCAAATAACGTCGCAATTGCGATTGGTCATTCCAACGGGAAATTCGTTCGAGTTATCCAACATCCTGACAGATCAGGACAGTGGCGAGCAAACACAATCACTGGCGATCACTCTGAAACGCAAATGATAATACGACACGTATTTGCCTTCAATTTTACCAGTTAAACTCCGGTTCATGTGGCTTTGTTAGAAAAAGTCAGGTGGACGTGGAATAGAGTGGTAAGATGACCGAAACGCGCAATTTGGCGCCTATAATCATCAAAAAGAAAAAGGTGATTGCTGGCGGGGGTCATCATGGTGGTGCATGGAAAGTCGCTTACGCTGACTTTGTAACCGCGATGATGGCATTTTTTATGTTGATGTGGTTGCTGAATGCGACCACCGAAAAGCAGCGAAAAGGCATCGCTGACTATTTCAACCCAACTATTCCAGTTAACCGAATTTCGGGTGGCGGCGAGGGTATGTTTGGCGGTGACAGTGTTTTTTCCGAAGATGTTCTTCCAAAAAACGGCACAGGTGGCACCGATAAAATGCAAGTGACTGAAGACAAAGCTGAGGGCGCCAAAAGTGCCGAGGCAAGCGTAATCGACGCAGGTTCAATGTCTGAACACGATGCCTTTGACCAGGTTAAAGATCTGCTTGATGGTAATTCCGGCGAAAGTACGGTTGCCGATGCGTTGCTTGACCATATCAGCACCAGGATCACTGATGAAGGCCTGATCGTTGAAATGTTTGATCTTCCCGGCGAGCCTTTGTTTGAGAACGAAGGCGCCGAACCCTCTGAATTGCTACGTCAGTTGATTGCGATGATTGTCGAGGTCTTTTCGATTACGACCAATCAAATGGCTGTCAATGGACACAAGCGATCATATCCGGTCACGTTGTTGGTCGATCCCGGCTGGGACATGTCAACTGCACAAGCGCACTCTGTTCGGGACTTGCTGGAAAAATCCGGATTTGATGAAAAGCGAATCCAGCGGGTATCCGGTTGGTCAGATCGGCAGTTGGCTGCGGTAAACCCAATGTCGGTGCGAAACAATCGTATCGAATTGATTCTGCTTCGTAAGACACAGGTCGATACGCGATATTAAACAAAGGATTTGAGTTGTTATTGGGTTCTTAAGCCTCGGAAGGGATAGTCGCATCAAGCGGGTAGATGCATCAGAAAGGCGCATTATGACAATTTCCTCCTCACTTATTGCCGGCGTGGCAGGTTTGAATGTGAATGCCAGCAGGTTGGCGACCATTTCGGACAATATCGCGAATTCTTCGACATACGGGTATAAACGCGCGGTTGCGGATTTTCACTCTTTGGTTCTGAACAATCGAAACGGAACGTATTCTGCAGGCGGCGTGCGGGTTTCGACGCACCGTAACATTGACAGTCCGGGGCCACTGATAACTTCAAATAACCCGACCGATATTGCGATTGCCGGGCGTGGCATGCTGCCAGTAACTTCCGCTGCGGCTGTTAGTGCAGGCGGTTCATTGCCGCTTATGATGGTGACTACGGGGTCGTTCCGTCCTGACAGTCAAGGTCTTTTGCGAACCGAAAGCGGCCTTGTACTTATGGGTTGGCCTGCCAGTTCCGATGGCAGCATTCCAGCCTTTTCACGCGATACGGCAGCGGGCCTTGAACCTGTTTCGATTGATTTCAATCAGTTCGCAGGTGATCCGACAACGGCCATTCAAATGGGGGCGAACCTTCCGGCAACGGCGACTCAGGTGGGCGAATCCGGTGATCCACTTGACCTGTCTATCGAATACTATGGCAACCTGGGGACGTTGGAAACGTTAAGCGTTTCTTATACCCCCACCATTCCCGCAACAGGACAATCAAACGAATGGACGATGGTGATCACCGATTCAGCACTGGGTGGGGCAACCGTCGGGGAATATACACTTACATTTGACGACACTCGCGCAAGTGGCGGTACAATTGCCTCAGTTACAACAGTGTCAGGCGGCGCGTACGACGTGACGACCGGCGACATTCCTTTGACAGTTGGTGGTGGTCCGCTGACTCTAAATATCGGCCAACCCGGCCAACCGTCTGGTCTTTCGCAATTGTCGGACAGTTTTGCTCCTGTAGCCATCACCAAGGACGGGTCCCCTGTTGGCAATTTGTCTTCTGTTGAAATCGACGCGAATGGGAATGTGAATGCGATATATGACATTGGATTCACCCGCCGTATCTATCAAGTTCCGCTCATGGATGTCCCAAATCCCAATGGGCTGATTTCGCTGGATAATCAAGCTTATGAAATCTCGACGGAGAGTGGCGGGTACTATTTGTGGGAAGCTGGAGATGGCCCGACGGGTGATGTGATTGGCTTTGCCCGCGAGGAAAGCACAACTGATGTCGCTGGCGAACTCACGCAACTCATTCAAACGCAGCGGGCTTATTCGTCGAACGCCAAAATAATTCAGACCGTTGACGAGATGTTGCAAGAAACAACAAATATCAAGCGTTGATTTTGATCGCGCGGTAGACCCATGACTATTTCCAGTTCACTGATGAATGCCTATTCTGGCCTGTCCGCCGCGGCGCGAACGGCCGAGGCCATCTCGCAGAACATTGCGAACGCCTTAACTCAAGGGTATGGGCGTCGCGTGGTTGAGCTGCGTTCAGCGGCAATTAACGGTCAAGGTGCTGGCGTCAGAGTGGCCGCCGTTTACCGTAATGTCGATGCCGCCCTGATTGCGTCCAGACAGCAAGCCGAGGCGCATTCAGATGGCGCGGCAACCCGTGCAACGGCATTTGCTCGGATCGAGGCCACGATCGGTACACCGGGCGAAAGTGGTTCGCTCAACGATTTGATCGTGCGTTTTGAGACATCGCTTACATCAGCGGCCAGCCGTCCTGATTTGTTAGTGCGCCAACAAAATATCCTTTTTGCCGCGCGTGATCTGGTCGCGCATGTCAATGGAATGTCTTCTGACGCCCAAACGATGCGTATGCAGGCAGATCATGAAATTGCTGACAAGGTTGGATTTCTGAATGACGGTTTGGCGGGAATTGCGCAACTGAACCGCGATATCGGTATTCAAATCGGCTCCGGGCGTGATGCAAACGGTTTACTTGATCAACGGCAAGTGCTGGTGGATCAGATTGCAGGCATCGTTCCATTAAGAACTTATTCGCGCGACAACGGACAAATCGCGTTGGTGAGCACTGGTGGCGCGGTATTGCTTGATGGAAGCGCTGCGGTGTTCGAATTTACGTCCGCAGGTAAAATTACCGCCGATATGACGCAGGCGTCGGGTGCATTGTCGGGGCTGTCGATGAACGGTCAGCCGGTTCGAATTGGCGACAATGGCTTGCTTGAAGGCGGGTCACTTGCCGCATTATTTGAAGTTCGCGACACCATAGCGCCAATGGCAAGTGCACAGGCTGATGCTTTTGCGCGTGATTTGGTTGAACGTTTTCAGGCATCTGGTGTCGATCCGACAGTGGCAATTGGTGCGGCCGGTTTGTTTACTGATGACGGCGCAGCCTTTGATTCACTGAATGAAATTGGCCTTGCTGGTCGATTGATGTTAAGCGCAGCAGTTGATCCCGCTGCTGGTGGCGACCTCAGCCGTTTTCGCGACGGACTTGCTGCGGTGATCCCTGGTAATTTGGGGGATTCTGCCCTGCTGACACGCATGGCAGCGGCACTTTCACAAAAGCGCAGCCCGGTCTCGGGCACATTCTCAACTGCGCAGGTTTCGACATCTGATCTTGCGGGCGCGCTTGCCTCGCTGAACAGCAGTGCGCGCATTGATGCCGAGCAAAATCAAGCGTTCGCAACCGGGCGCCTGCAAGAATTTCGCGTCGCTGAACTGGCCACTGGCGTCGATACGGATCAGGAATTGCAACACCTTTTACTGATCGAGAAAGCTTACGCAGCCAACGCAAAAGTAATTTCGACCGCTGACGAAATGTTGACGACCTTATTAGGAATCTAAAGATCATGAGTTTTTCATCAATCGGCGATTTATCTGCCAGCTTTCAGATGCGGTATTTCAATGCCACACTAAGACGGCAAGCCAATCAATTGGGCATGCAACTTGCAACCGGCAAACATGCTGATGTCGCGAAGTCTAACAAAGGCGATATGAGCGGGTTGGCAGCAATGTCGCGCACCTATGAGATGATTACTGCATTCCGGCATACCGGTTCAGAAATGGAAACGCGCGCAGATGTTATGCAGAACGCACTACAAGTAATGCAAACCCTTTCAGACGAGGCTGCGCCGGCTTTTCAAATTGCCGCGACCTCCGCGTCCAATCCTACACTTGCGTCCAATGCCAGCGCTGCTGAAAGCCACCTCGCGACAATCATTGGGGCTTTGAACACAAATATCGGCGGGCAATACCTTTTTGCGGGTCAAGCCTATGACCAGGCGCCAGTTATAGATGCAGATGCCATGTTGACAACACTTCAAACATTGACGGCATCGGCCAGCACGGCGGCTGATGTGAATTCAATTGTGACGGCATATTTTGGTAATTCCGGTGGCTATGAAATCGATGGTTACACTGGCTCGCCGCTGGCAAGTGGGGCCGTTCGGATATCTGACAGTGAAACTGTCGGCGTTGATGTTACAGCATTTGACACCGAGTTTCGTGATCTTCTTCAAGGCTTTGCCAGTGCGGCCCTGCTTAATCGCGGCATACTGGGCAACAGCGTATCAGAACAGGCGAAGCTGATGGCGAATGCAAGTGCCGCGTTGTCACGCGCGACGCCCGCATTGGTTTCAACCCAATCTGAGATCGGCAGCGTTCAAGAAAGAATTGAAGCAATTCAGGTCCGAAACCAATCACAGGCAAGTGCCGTACAAATAATGTTAAATGAAATGACGCAGGCAGACCCTTACGAAACCGCCACCGCGCTGCAGGCGGTTGAAGGTCAGTTGGAGGCTTTGTACATCTCGACCTCGCGATTATCGCAACTGTCTTTGACGAGGTATCTGCGATGATGTGTGGTTTTCAACGGTTTGGTGTATTAGCGTTTGCCGCAGGATTGGTTTTTCTGGGTGCTTTTACAGCCCAGGCAGCCTCGGTGCGGATTAAGGATTTGGTTGAATTTGATGGCGTGCGCGGCAACGATTTGGTCGGTTACGGTTTGGTCGTCGGGTTGAACGGCACAGGTGATGGCATTCGAAATTCACCATTCACAGAAGAAACCATGGGAAACATCCTCGAGCGTCTGGGCGTAAATGTGACCGGCGAACAATTCCGCCCGAAAAATGTCGCCGCTGTATTTGTAACAGGTAGTTTGCCGGCCTTTGCACGCGCTGGCGGACGGATAGACGTTACAGTTTCAACCATTGGCGACGCAAAAAGCCTTTTGGGGGGCACGCTTATACTGACGCCCTTAAACGGAGCAGACGGCCAAATCTATGCCGTTGCACAGGGTACCGTTATTGCCGGCGGGGGATCTGCAGAAGGAAATGGTGCAAGTGTAACGATGGGTGTCCCAACCGCGGGTTCGATTCCGTCTGGTGCCCGCATTGAACGCGAGATCGAATTCGACTTTTCGCAAATGACCTCGCTTAAGCTGGCGTTGCGAAATCCGGATTTCACAACCGCATTCAAAATCGAAACGGCGATCAACGCTTATATCGGGCGCCACGCCGCGCTGATGCTGGATTCCGGAACCGTTCAACTTGATTTGAAATTGGTTCCCAATCAGACGCCGGCGCATTTTATCAGCCGAATAGAAAACATCGAAGTGGTCCCTGAACAGAAAGCCCGTGTCGTTATCGACCAGAGATCAGGCACAATTGTGTTGGGTGACGAAGTCCGGATATCAAAAGTCGCGGTATCTCAGGGAAACCTGACCTTGCGGGTGCAAGAAGCGCCGCTTGCTGTGCAGCCAAATCCGTTTTCCACTGGTGGCCAAGCTTTGGTTGTTCCAAGGACGGACGTTCAGATTTCCGAAGAACCTGGAATCGGTCTGGCAGAACTTGACGGCGAAACCTCGTTGTCTGACGTTATCAGGGGGCTGAACGCGCTTGGCGTTTCACCGCGAGATCTGATCGATATTCTTATCAGCATTAAATCAGCCGGCGCTTTGCATGCTGAATTTATTGTACGGTAGGGTTACAGCTCGGCGAAAGGGCTTAGCCGAAAGGGTCATGACGGAGCCATCAGTTAAACTGTGCCTGAACAGTCAGAACTGTGCGAGATTTTTGGGGCCTCTTTGAATCAAAGACCGAATTTTTTCGCGTGCAGGATTCGAAATTCCCTCTAATTCTGCTGTGCACAATGCGATCCGTTGTGCATTTTTTGGCCGCATTTCACGGAGGACTTGCGTGACGACTTCCGTGGGATAGTCCATTAAGGTAATTGCGCCGATAATCGGATGCTCGGCAGCGATGTCCCGTGCGAAATCCGGTGCCGGCGTCTGGCGCGCGGTGTCCTTTGCATGACTAGATCGGGTTTCCCGGGGTTTGACCTTATTCACCACAGACTGATTTTCGTTGCGGGCCTTGGCCGCCTTGTCGTTCGCACCCGCAGTTCTTCTTTTCAACGCGCCGGAAAACTCGACCAATAAATTGCTAATTAGCTCTGGCGACAGATCAGTAAGCAAGCTTGATTTCTGATTTCTGTTCGGCGATTGCCGAAGTAATACACCGCCTTTCTTGCCTGCCAAGTCCAATCCCAACGCCTGAATCACCAGCGAAGCCTTCATGTTTCCGGGCAGTGCCGCCAATTGTTCGCCAATGCTAGACCTGCGTTTTCCGGTATCAATCTCGCTCTGCTTGTCGACGGGGGCAGTCGATTCAAATTTCTTTGCGGGCCGGCGAAACGTCGTCATAAATAGCTCCTTACAAGTGCGCCGGACAAAAGGCCCCAGCCGTCAACGACAACGAAAAAGGCAAGTTTAAAGGGTAGCGAGACGACCGCTGGCGGCACCATCATCATGCCCATTGACATCAAAACGGCGGCCACAACTAAGTCTATGATGAGAAAAGGCAAAAAGATCAGGAATCCAATTTCAAAAGCACGCTGAATCTCGCTGAGAAGGAAAGCGGGAACCAGAATTGAGAGTTGGTTTTGATCGACCGTTTGCGCATTTCCGTCGGATTGCCGTGCGGAGATCAGGGCTTGGACGGTGTCTGCATCCACGCGAGCCTTCATAAAGGTGCGAAAAGGATCGATTGTCAGTTCGAACGCCTGTTCAGGGGTAACTGTACCCGCCACCAATGGTTCGATGCCTTGCTGCCATGCGCGGTTAAAGACCGGCTCCATAACGAAGTAAGTTAAAAACATTGCAAGACTGACGATCATGATATTTGGCGGGGCCTGCCCCAGACCTATTGCTTGGCGCAATATTGAAAACACGGTGACCATGAACGGGAAACAGGTGACCATGATCGCCAATCCGGGCGCGAGACTGAGCAGCGTAATCAGTGAAAATAGCTGAATGCTGCGCAACGTCAAAGAAGACTGATCACCGAAGTCGACTGTAATGCCTTGCGCCGTTGCTGTAAATGAGCCAGCGAGAAAATAAAGTACTGTAAGGAAAGCAAGATTGGTCAGTCGACCTGCAGCGCGCTCCAACTTCAGAGGCCTTTGTTCAGTTCAGCGACTTCCGTCAGGCAAACCGCCAACTGCCCGGCTTGGTTGCCATCAAGTTCCATCAAATTGCCGCGCGCGATCAGGCGTTCGCCAACATAAAGCTCGACGGGGTCATCTATCCGGCGGTCCAACGGCAACACCGAATCTTTGTTGAGCGTTATCAATTCACTGATCAGGGGCCGCGCTTTGCCAACCGAAACCATAATTTCAATCGGAACCCGGTTGAATGGACTATTTGCCAACCCGGCATCGACTGAATCAGAAACGGGTGCTGATGCCGCTGCAATCTGGTTTTCCAAGTTTTGATTATCCATTTGATTTTTCCTGGCTGACGAGATGGAAATATTCAATCAGGCCCTGGCGCGTCGCGTCGATTGCCTGATCGAGGTTGATATGGGTTTCGATGTCTGGGGCCGTGATCGCGACCTGGCCGTCTGCAAAAGACGGATTTTCAATGACTGTAACGCCAAAATTGCGGTCTCGAAGGGTCTTTAGGAAACCTGCAAGTATCGGCGCATCTGCGATGGATGCTGAAACAACGATGTCGCCGATAAGACCGCCCGAGGCGATGTTGGAAATTTGCGCAGTAACGATGTCACATAAGGCAAGGTTTGCCAATTCTGGCATCACGATGTCGACCAAGCGTATTAGTACTGGTTCAAGTGCTTTGATAATATTTCGCCGCGCTTCGATATGGGTGAAAACGACTTCCTGTAACTTTTGTGAAAGATCCAAAGCTTGCAAGGCCGAGGCTGTTTCAAATTGCGATTTGGCGGCGGAAAATCCCTGATCATACCCGACCTGGAAGGTGTTGATCTTCAGTTGGTCAAGGCGGCCCTTAGGTAAGAATACGGTTGAGGCATCTGAGGTATCGGCGGAAAACGTGTCAAGTTTCAACGGAATAGCCATTATGCCAGCTCTTCGCTTGACTCGATCCAATTGCGCAGAACTTCCACAGTTTCTTCTTGTCGTTCTGCTATGAGCTGTCGCAACTGCGCGACCGGATCAAGATTTGCCGGATCCTGACCTATAAATTGCGACCCGATAGCTGGGAAACCACCACCATCCATACCTGGTAACTGGGTAAACTCAGTCCGGGGCAGCGCCAATGGCAGCTGTGTTGTCAAAATCGGCTTTAGAACAAACATGCCGAGGCCCAATGTGACGAAGCTTAGAATGCCTAGTTGTATGAGGGTCATCGCATTCAGCGCAAAAAACGCAAAAGGAGACGCGCTGGCAGAAGATCCGGATTCTACGGCCGGGAACAGTTCCATTGATTTGATCGTGACTGTGTCACCGCGTGCTTCGTCAAAACCGATCGCAGATTGTACCAGTTCGCGTAGGCTGACAAGCTCTTCTTCCGGGCGAGGCACCCATGAAAGAGTACCGTCTGGTTGGTCCAACTTTTGCCCATCCACCATAACCGCTACGCTGATCCGGTTGATTTTTCCAGGCTGCTTGATCAGTTCCCGTGTGGTTTCCGACACCTCATAATTGACCCGTTCGCGCGTTTCGGTCGAGGAGGATTTTGCATTTGATCCGCCTTTGCTGGCATCGCCTTCAGGTAAGTTACTTGCGACTGTCACTGCGGCACCACCTTGATCCGAGGATGATCCCGATACCTCTTCTGTATCAGTGCTGATTGCAACGCGGCTGTCTGGGTCAAACCTGTGTTCAACGCAGGGGAATCGCATTTGGATTTTGACAAAGTGTTTTGAATAGATTCTTGGAGTTCCATCAGCCATGGGAGCTTCGAAATGCCTACAATCATCAGCTATATCAAAGATCTAGATGACCCTCGCACGGGCAACGCGTGCCGCCATAGGTTTTGTGACATCATGACTATCAGCCTGTTATGCGCCTTATGTGGCGGGGAAACGGCGGTGGATATGGCGGATTTTGCTGTGGCCAAGGAGGATTTCCTGCGCGAATTCCTTGAATTGCCCCATGGGCCGCCCTGTCACGACACCTTTTCGCGTCTGTTTCGGTTAATCTCACCCGTGTGCTTCCAGCCGCTTTTTGACAAGTTCCGCACTGATTTTGCGCAGGAACGCGATGGCCAGCCCGCCATTGCGATTGACGGCAAAGAGATGCGCCGCAGCTTTGATCGGGCCGCCGATAAATCGAGCCTTAATGTGGTGACAGCCTTTGCCCACGGCGCGCGTTTGAGCCTTGGTATCGCCCCCAGCGCCAAAGGAGGTGGTGAGATTTTGGCGCTGCGCGAGCTGATCAAAATGCTCGACATCAAGGGTGTAATGATCACGGCGGATGCCTTGCACTGCCAACGCGAAACATGCGAATTGATCACGAGACAAGGCGGCGATTACTGCCTGCAACTCAAAGGCAATCAAGGGGATATGCAAACGGATGTGCGTAGCTTCATTGATGACCAAGAGACGGATTACATTGATGAATACACCTCAACGGATGCGGATCATGGCCGTGTGGAGACGCGCTGCATCCGCGTCTACAAAGCTCCAGAATATCTCGAAGACACCCACAAATGGCCAAGCCTCAAGGCTTTTGTTCATGTCATCTCAACACGTGAATTGAGCGGAAAATCCAGCCAGTCCGAGCGTGCTTACCTCCTGTCAAAAGCTCTGCCTGCCCGTGAGATTGCCGCCATAATCCGAGGGCATTGGCAAATAGAAAACAACCTCCATTGGAGTTTGGACGTCATCCTGAACGACGACCATCATCGCGCTCGCAAGGATAACGCACCCATCAATTTTGCAGCCCTCAGGCGCATTGCTCTCAACATCATTAAGGTCAACACAGATAAAGGATCAAACCGTGTCAAATTTAAACGCGCTGGATGGAACGACAATTTCCTGCGTTCTCTCCTGATAAACTTTTGAAATGCGATTGCCCTGATGCCAGTCTGTCATTTGCACAATTAATAAATGGTTCTGCTATATTCACCGTAAAATTGCTCAAAAACCCACATGCAGTGCGCTGTTGGCGTTGTACGCTACACGAACCGCGGACGTGGACTGTGGCGCGGCTTTACACGCAGCTTAGGTCGCCGTTGACGCCAGCGCTGCAAGGCTAGGCGCATCACCATGCGAGACACAGGCCCGGGTTACTCCGGGCCTGTGTCTTATTGGATCTTTGGTACTATCAATCCTAACATCGCGGGCGACTGCTTTTCAAATGTATCCAAATGCGCGGCAATTTGACTAGCGAGTGTTGAGTTATGTTCAAAGGCGCGAGCAGAACTTGAAACAGCTTCCACCAAGACCTCTGCGATATTTACAGCGTCATCGGCAGCCTTTGCCCCAAGCACCAAAAACATAAAGATACAAAGACGCACGGCACTCCCTTGCAGAGCACTGAAGGCCGCGTCACCAGAGCTACGGTAGCGTACACTATTTATAATCAAGTCGTTCATCAGATAATTACGGAAGCCAAGTGTGAGGGTGTCTTTTTCATGTTTTGTTAGTGACTTCATTGCTTCCGTATATCTTTTTTCTGAGACTGCGATGTCACCCTTTTCCACGGCCAAGCCCTCTAAGCATCGAATAACAGCGGCACCAAATCGCTTATTTTGTATTAAAATCTCACGACTCCGCTTGATAAGCAGTGGCATTACCTTACCAATTTGAAAGCGTATCGCAGGATCATCGTTGAGCGCTGATGTTCGCACGCTTGCGAGGCTTCGTTGCACATGACGTATGAGTGTTGAAAACTCGATAAAGCGACTTTCTTTAGAAAAAGCGTTATCAGAATTTTTGAGAAATAGGCTCAGTGCAGAAGAATATATCAGGATAAATTCTTCTGGTAGAATTCGGTCGTCTTCCAGCAAACCCATGGCAGAACTATGAAGAAAATCCAGCGGTGTTTGATTGTCATTTAACATTGGCGTGTTTGCATCAAATGAAAGGGTGTGTGAGCGTCCCTCGATTTGCATCGCGTCAGGGGCCAATAGGCATAAACGCGCAGCCTCTGGGCATGACAATGTTGCCCCCTCAACTTGGCCTTGATCCAGAACGCCTTGCTTCTGCGGGTATGTGCTACACGTCTTCGAGAGTGCTTTTTCGCCCATACGACTCTGGATCAGGCATAACTTGTCAGCTTGTTGAAATGGGCAAGCTCCCTGTGCGTTCAATTGAACAAAGCTATAGTTTGCAGAAGATCGATTATCTTTGATCTTCTTTATGCTCGCTTTTGCAATTAAACGGACTTCTTCATGTGGCGCTGAAAGATAGCCCTTTGTTGTTTTTTTTCGAATACAACCTTCCACCCTGAGCAGCAACTATCCTCGCAGTCCCCGCCGATACACTTGAACTTCTGCATGTAAAATGGCTTTTTGACAGTTTCGCTCTTGTTAGGCATGCTTGATTCCTTTGCTGGGATTATACTCTGCAAGCCATGTGCCATACACCGGCTTAAGTCGGCCTGTCGCTAACATGGGATATGTCCGGTTTATGTAACATACGGTCTGTCCGGTTTTAAAGTCCCCGTAAGGAGGACGATATGAGCCGGATAGCTTTATTACAGGAACTAAGACGAATGAAGTTTTCAGAATACTACGCGCGTACGAAGGCGCGCAAGTTGACCCAGATTGAAGCAGCGAGCTTACTGGGGATGTCGGAACGGAGCTTTCGCCGCTATGGCAAGCGCTTTGAGGCGGACGGTGCGGATGGTCTTTTTGACCGCCGTCTAGCAAAAGTGCCTCAGAACCGGGTTGGCGTGGATACGGTGATGAAGATGTTGGCGTTGTTTTATACCCAATATTGGGATTTCACGCCGAAGCATTTCCATGAGAAGTTGGTGGCCTCGCACGAGTTTAAACACAGCTACAACTGGGTTCGCCTGACCCTCCAGGCGCGGGGTCGTATCAGAAAGGCACCGGGCCGTGGTGCCCACCGCCGTAAGCGGGCACGTCGTGCACTCCCCGGCATGATGTTACATCAGGATGGTTCGAGCCACGAATGGGTGCCGGGCCAGTGGTGGGATTTGATTGTCACCATGGATGACGCCACTAGCGAGATCTACTCGGCCATTTTTGTCGATGAGGAAGGGACGATGAGCAGCTTTCTTGGTGTGGGTGATGCCATCCGCGCCAAAGGTCTGTTTTGTTGCCTTTATGCTGATAGAGGCAGTCATTACTGGCATACACCTGAGGCAGGCGGCAAGGTCGACAAGGCAAATCCGACGCAATTTGGGCGGGCATTAAATCAGTTGGGCATAGAATTGATACCTGCCTATTCGCCTGAGGCGCGTGGCCGCTCGGAACGAATGTTTGGCACGCTACAAAACCGCCTTCCTCAGGAACTCAGGCTAAAGGGGATCACGACGATGGAAGCGGCCAATCGGTTTTTGGCCGAAGAGTATCTGCCAAAGCACAATGAGAGGTTTTCGGTTACGCCTTCTGGAGAGGGTTCAGCCTTTGTACCGTTTGCTGGCGACCTAAACGACATTCTGTGTGTGAAAGAAGAGCGAGTTGTGGGGAAAGACAACACTGTGCGCTATAAAAATCGCTGCCTGCAAATCCCAGCGGATAGCCACCGAAATCACTACGTCAAAGCGCGTGTCCGTGTCCATGAATACTCAAATGGCCAGTTGGCGGTGTTTCATGGCCCCAGAAAACTCGCGCTCTATGATGCCAATGGAAAGGGGATTGGGAATGACAAAAAACAGGCTGCGTGAACCGCTCCGACCAGCCGAACCACTTGTGAAGGCCTTACTCGCCTTCGGCTCCCAAGGCCTTCACAAGTGGAAAACAGAAGCGGACAAATAGCATGGTACATAAACCGGCCAATTAGAAATGTCCTCGACATATCATCTCGTTCCGTCCATTCCACAAGGTTCTGTTAGCAATTGCAGATAGGCGTTTTTGCTGTGCCGTGAAAGTATTTAACCGGTGCCTAAAGTGCCGCTGCGAAAATAGTTGCAATAAATCTTAACTATCCTCTGGAAATATTCGAAACTACGAATATATTGGCGGTAACAGACTCACACCTTCCCGCAACACGCGGGTCTTACCAAGGAAATCCAAAATGAATCTTGCTTTTACAAACCCGTTCCGCGCCACACAGCCAGTCGCCAAATCCATCTCGGTGCATGAGGCTGTGAAACTGGCCGAGGCCGGCGAAATCATCCTTTTGGACGTGCGTGACCATAACGAAGTGGCCTCTAGTGGTCGGGCCAAAGGGGCGGTTCATATCCCTCTGTTTCAACTGCAACAGCAGGCTGATCCCCGCCATCCGGAATTTCATGCATCCCTTGATGCTGCCAAGCCAGTCGCGGTTTATTGTGCGTCTGGTGCGCGGTCTGAAATGGCGCGGCGTACGCTTGTGGGGTTTGGGTTTACCGAAGTTCACAACATTGGCGGGCTTTACCATTGGCAGGCAGCCGGCGGTGTCTGCGAGGCGTAATTAGTTGCCTAACACCACCCGAACGTAGTTCTGGGTTTCCGTGTAGGGCGGTACGTCGCCATAGTTTTCCACTGCCTCGGGGCCTGCATTATAGGCAGCAATAGCCAGTTTCCAACTGCGAAACCGCATATATTGTTGCTTAAGATACAGCGCCCCACCTTCAAGGTTGGCTTTGGGATCATAAGGATCAACGCCCAGCTTACGCGCGGTATCAGGCATCAATTGCGCAAGTCCGATGGCGCCAGCCGGCGAAAGAGCCCTTGGATTCCAGTTGCTTTCCTGATGCACCAGACGCGCAAACAAATCCTTCGGCACACCAAATAATGCTGCGGCTTCGTCTGCCATGGCGCGAAACTCGCCAGTGTACCCGCCTGAATACCGTGGCAAATGCGTGTCAGTTGGCAACAGGCGTTTTGAATCCTCGTATTGTTTGGCAAGCCGACCGTCGAGCAGTTTTATCTGCGATTTCGGCAGTCCGGTTTTTGAATTCCCTTTGCTTGAAAACAACTCGGCACTGCATAGATCTGTGCCAAAGGCCAAAGCCACTGCCATCACAATTGTACCGAATACAGGCTGCAATTCAGGACCCCGCCCCAAAACTCTGTCGACGCTATACCTAATTTTGTTTGCAAAGTGTAGTCATAGAATAATTGTGACCCGAAATGTCACGCAGCACTGACGCTTCACCGCGCGGCAACCTTGGAGGCCAGCAGCGGCGAGCCCATCAAATCTTCGATCAGGATGCTGACCAGTTGATTGCGTCCGGTCACCCCGGCCTTGCGAAAGACCGCGTTCAGATGCGCCTTGATGGTACCTTCGCTTGAATTTCGCAGTCCGGCGATTTCGGCATTGGTCATACCTTTGATCGCAAATAATGCCACATCGCTTTCCGAGGGCGTAAGGCCCCAGTTTAGAAAGTATTCGTCAATCACGTCACTTAACGCGCCAGATGCGATTCTAATATTCTGTTCCGCCAGTTGGTTGCGACGCAACAGATCGCGCAGGTATTTGGCTTCAAAGAAGATGCCGCAGATCAGACCAACGGTTGCAACCGCTTCAAATATCAAGTGCCGGCTGAACGAAAATGTTCCATCAATGTTGATCCCGTCTGTAACCACGTCGCTCAGGAAAAACAGCGCGCAGGCGCTTTGGACAAGAATTAGGAGAATCAAAAGCGATGTACGGCCGGGCGTTTGCACAATATGTTCCTGATCAGAATGATTTTTAACTTAAGCGAAAGTAATACGCGCAACACAAAATGCAAAGGGTGCACGCGCCCGCAATACAATTAGACGCAGTTGATATGCCACGAGGTTACTTTCAGGGACGTTTACGAAATGTACATCAACCTGCCCGTCCGGGAAGTTTTGCGGAAATTAAACCTTTCTTCACGGGTTCAGGATGGTCTAACACTCGACGTTAACCAAGACAGATTCGAAAGGAGCACATCATGGCGGGATCGGTCAACAAAGTGATACTGGTCGGCAATCTGGGTCGCGACCCGGAAGTGCGGACTTTTCAGAACGGCGGCAAAGTCTGCAATCTGCGCATCGCGACATCCGAGCGGTGGCGCGATAAAGCCACCGGCGAGAACCGTGAACGTACGGAATGGCATTCTGTTGCGATTTTTCAGGAAGGGCTGGTCCGTGTGGCCGAACAATACCTGAAAAAAGGCTCGACAGTCTATATTGAAGGCAAGCTGCAGACCCGCAAATGGCAGGATCAGTCCGGTGCTGACAAATATTCGACCGAAGTTGTTTTGCAGGGCTTTGACGGCACATTGGTAATGCTTGGCGGGCGCAACGACGGCGGTGGCGGCGGTGGCGGCGGATCATCTTACGGGTCAGATCAGGGCGGCGGCAATGACGGCGGCCCATCGGGCGGTTATGACAGTGGGCCAAGTGGTGCAATGGACGACGAAATTCCGTTCTAGACTCGCCAGAAAAAACCGGAATTGCCCTGATGGGGCGACGGCAAAGGGGGGCTGCATGCCCCTCTTTGAACCCTGCAGGGAAATTTCTAAAAGAAAGAATTTTAGGACATTTGCAACCCCTTGTTAACACAGGGTTTTCCACAGCGCACCGAATGCATTTCAGACGACCAGAGATTGCGTTTTTTTAGCCGCGATGCTAAGTTTAGCCACAAAATGTAGTGAACAGGCAACACGGGCGATCCATTGAACGACGATATCGACAAGCCGGACGAAGATCCGAAGCCAAGGCATATATTTGACGGCCCTTCGATTACCATCGAAGAAGAGATGAAAACCTCGTATCTGGATTACGCGATGAGCGTGATCGTCAGTCGTGCCATACCGGATCTGCGCGATGGTCTGAAACCGGTTCACCGCCGTATTCTTTTTGCGATGCACGAAACCGGCAATACCCATGACAAATCATACCGCAAATCAGCGCGTGCAGTTGGCGACACGATGGGTAAATACCACCCGCATGGTGACAGCGCGATTTATGATGCTTTGGTTCGCATGGCGCAGCCCTTTTCGATGTCTCTCCCGTTACTTGATGGCCAAGGCAATTTTGGCTCGATGGACGGCGATAACCCGGCCGCGATGCGCTATACCGAAGTCAGAATGGACAAGCCTGCTGCGTTTCTTTTGGCGGATATCGAAAAAGAGACCGTTGATTTTCAGGACAATTATGATGGCAAAGACCGCGAACCGTCGGTTTTACCGGCCCGGTTTCCCAATATGTTGGTCAATGGTGCCGGTGGTATTGCGGTCGGGATGGCCACAAATATCCCGCCCCATAACCTTGGCGAGGTTATCGACGCGACCTTGGCACTGATAGAAAACCCGGATTTAGATTCGCTTGAGTTGATGGAATACATCCCTGCCCCGGATTTCCCGACAGGTGGATTGATCCTTGGACGCACCGGCGCGCGCAAAGCCTATACCGAGGGGCGGGGCAGCGTCATTATCCGTTCAAAAACCCGGGTCGAGGAAATCCGCAAGGATCGTTTCGCGATCATTATCGACGAGATTCCCTACCAGGTAAACAAAGCCACAATGATCGAAAAGATCGCCGAAGTGGCACGCGATAAAAAGATTGAAGGCATCGCGCATGTACAAGACGAAAGCGACAGGATCGGCGTTCGGGTGGTTATCGAGCTAAAGCGCGACGCAACGCCAGAAGTGGTTCTGAACCAGTTGTTCCGCTTCACGCCGATGCAAACCTATTTCGGCTGCAACATGCTGGCGCTGAACGGCGGACGGCCCGAGCAGCTTGAACTGCGTAAGTTTTTGACGGCATTCATTGATTTTCGTGAAGAAGTTGTGGCGCGCCGTACAGCGTTCGAGTTGCGCAAAGCGCGGGATCGCAGCCATATTTTGTGCGGTTTGGCTGTGGCCGTCAGCAATGTCGATGAAATCGTCGCCACCATTCGCGGCTCGGTTGATCCGGCTTCGGCCCGCGAAAGTCTGATGACCCGCGCTTGGCCGGCACATGACATTGTCGATTATATCAAGCTGATTGACGATCCAAGCCACACGGTCAATGACGATGGCACCTATCATCTGTCAGAAACGCAAGCCCGCGCCATTCTTGAATTGCGGCTGGCGCGCCTGACCGCGTTGGGCGTCAAAGAAGTGACAGATGAGTTGCAGGATTTGGCCGGGAAAATCACCGAATATCTGGCAATCCTCAGGTCACGTGACCGGATCATGGAAATTATCGCTGATGAATTGCGCGAAGTGCGTGATCTGTTTGCAGTGCCGCGCCGGTCAGAAATTGTCGAACATGTTGGAGATATGGAAGACGAAGACCTGATTGAACGCGAAGATATGGTCGTGACCATCACCAATTCCGGCTATATCAAACGCACCCAGCTTGATGAATACCGATCGCAAAAACGCGGCGGCAAGGGCACGCAGGGCATGAACACCAAGGACGAGGATTTCGTCACCAACCTGTTCGTGGCCAACACCCACACGCCGCTGTTGTTCTTCACGACGGACGGCATGGTCTACAAATTGAAAACCTGGCGTTTGCCGCCGGGTGGGCGAAATGCGCGTGGCAAGGCAATCGTAAACATTCTGCCGATCCCGGTTGGTGTTTCGATTGCTGCAATTATGCCCGTTGATGCGCCGGAAGAAGACTGGAACGATCTGCAAATCCTGTTTGCAACATCAACCGGCGATGTTCGCCGCAATGCGCTGAGCGACTTCACCAATGTGATGCGCAACGGCAAGATTGCGATGAAACTGCCGGAAGGCACCTCGATCGTTAACGTGCGGATTTGCAACCAAATGGACGATTGCCTGCTGACGACAGCCCAAGGCAAAGCGATCCGTTTTGCGGCAACTGATGTCCGGGTTTTCAAAGGGCGCGATTCAACAGGTGTTCGCGGCATAAGGCTTGCTGACAGTGATATGGTCGTCTCGATGGCTGTTGTGCGGCATGTCGATGCATCCTCGGACGAACGCGCCGCCTATTTCAAGCGCCTGCGGGCAACAACTGGTGATGAGACCGGCGAAATCGAAGGCGGCAGTGCGGATACCGAACTGACGGATGAGCGTTATGCCGAGTTAGGTGCGCTGGAACAATGGATTTTGGCTATCACCAGCGGCGGCTATGGCAAGCGTTCGTCAGCGCATGAATATCGCGTGACGGGTCGCGGCGGCCAAGGGATTACCGCCGCCAATCTTGGGCGACGCGGCGACAGTATCGTTGCGGCGTTCACGGTGGAAGATGACGACCAGATCATGTTGGCAACCTCGACCGGGCAATCGATCCGCTGCCCGGTAAACGGCATTTCGCGACAGGGCAGAACCTCGTCGGGCGTCAAGGTATTTGACACAACCAAAGGCGAAAAAGTTGTTTCCGTTGCGTGGATCGCTGAACAAGGCGAAAGCGAAAATGACACTGACGCAGAAGCAACCGACGCGGAATAAGCATGATTTGACCTAAATTTAGCCCATTTTTCTCGGCAATCTTTAGCTGAGTTCGGAATTAGAGAAGCGCCGAGAGGCGCAACCGGCCGAAATAGAAAAGTGGGACAGACCATGCACAGCACAGCAGTAAGCCAACCGCCGGTTTCCGGATTGATCCATACTGCCGCCCGAATTGTTATCGGGTCTTTTTTCATCGGCAAAGCTGTCGGTCTAGTCGCTGACCCAAATGGTATGGGGCAATATTTGATTTTGGGCGTCACACCACCCTATCTGTTGTGGTCGAACATCGCTTTTGAATGCGTGGCTGCAATTTCGATCATGATTGGCCTGCAAACACGCTTATCGGCAGGCCTGCTGGCGCTTTATCTGTTCTGGTCCAGTTACATTCTGAATTATACACCAGGCAACATAGACGCGATCAGTGCGTTTTGGCGTGACCTTGCATTGAATGGCGGTCTGTTACTGCTTATTTCGCACGGGCGCGGCGGGTATTCGGTCGATAATGTTTTGAATGAGCGCGACCTTGCAGCAAAGCACCTTGTGGTTCCGGTTCTGCAAGGCGAAGTCATCGAATACGCCACATTCGAGCCATACCCGGCGCAATAGCGGAACGCTGTGAGTTACTTGCTAGGTTAATTACCGGATCGGCAATTAGTGAATCAGCAACGATCACACGCCTCTGCGTTGAATTGGCTGTCAACTTATCCCAAAAGCCACAATTTGGTCAACATTTAGTGCGATCCTTTCGTAATATAAGCGAGCAGTTGCATTCTGTATCGTTCGCGCCGTTCCTCTTAACCAAGGGTGTGGATTGATGAAAAATGAAGCCGCGCGGCAGCGAACATCCCACGACGTGACACATGCCGTCGCCAGGGTGATTATCGCATCCTATTTCTTAGCAAACTCCTTAGGTCTGATCACAGATCCTCATAGCATGACGTATTTCCTTGGCAACAGTTCGATACCCGACTTTTTTGCGATGGCCCAGTATTGCGTTTGAATGCCTTGCGGCCATTTCCATTCTGATCGGCTTTCAGACGCGGCAAACATCGGTAATGCTGGCGCTTTATATCTTCTGGTCCAGTTTCATCCTGAACTACACGCCCGGCGATCCTGTTGCAATCAGCGCGTTCTGGCGCGATCTTGCGTCAATTGGCGGTTTGGTTTTGCTGTATTCCAACGGTCGTGGCCGTTATGCTTTGGATAGTTATCTGCAAAAGCGTGAGCTGGCGCTGGCCCGTTCTGAAGCAGTCATTCTGCAGGCCAGTGATAACGTGATCAATCTGACCGACGATGTTCCCGGAATGCAATCAGCTGGCTAAGTGCGGTCAATAGCCGATCAAAAACCCCGCTTTGGGGGCTTTTCTTTTAGCACCATCTGCCGTATGCCCCGTGCAAATGGACAAAAAATTACACATCATTGGCGGCGGAATGGCCGGTTCCGAAGCCGCGTGGCAAGCGGTGAACCTTGGTGTTCCGGTTGTGCTGCACGAAATGCGCCCAAAAGTGAAAACATTCGCGCATCATACTGAAAACCTTGCCGAAATGGTTTGTTCAAATTCCTTTCGGTCTGATGATCATGAAGGAAACGCCGTTGGTTTGTTGCATTGGGAAATGCGTCAGGCAGGCAGTTTGATCATGGAAATGGCGGATGCAAATTCGGTTCCTGCCGGGTCTGCCCTTGCCGTCGATCGCGATCACTTCTCGCAAGGCGTCAGTCAACGCCTCGCCGCACACCCATTGGTGACAATCAAGCGCGAGGAGATCACAGAATTACCGCCGCCCGAACAGGGTTCAGTGGTAATCGCAACGGGGCCACTAACTTCCGAGGCACTTGGAAAGGCAGTCTTGAAGGCGACCGGTGAAACGTCACTTGCGTTTTTCGACGCCATTGCCCCAATTGTTTATGCTGACAGCATTGATCTAACCAAAGCTTGGTTTCAGTCGCGCTATGACAAGGGCGAAACCGAAGAGGAACGCACGGCCTATCTGAATTGCCCAATGGATCGCACGCAATACGAAGCCTTCATTGACGCCTTGTCAGCCGCTGAAAAAACAATTTTCCACGAAGGTGAAACTGATACCCCATACTTTGAAGGCTGCCTTCCAATCGAAGTGATGGCCGAACGCGGGCGTGAAACCTTGCGATTTGGCCCGATGAAACCAGTTGGCTTAACCAATCCACATCAACCTGAAATAAAAGCTTATGCCGTTGTCCAACTGCGCCGCGACAATGCGCTTGGGACATTATTCAACATCGTCGGATTTCAAACAAAAATGAAGTACGGTGCGCAAGTGGATGTTTTCAAACAAATACCTGGTCTGGAGAACGCTGAATTCGCCCGCCTTGGCGGCATCCACCGCAATACATTTATCAATTCCCCGCGTTTGCTCGACAATCAAATGCGGCTGAAGACACAGCCGCATATCAGATTTGCCGGTCAAATTACCGGAGTCGAAGGCTATGTTGAAAGTGCGGCTATGGGCTTGCTGGCAGGCAGAATGGCAGCCCGCCAAATCCTCGGCGATGACCTGCCACCACCCAACCCCGAAACCGCGATGGGCGCTTTGGTGCATCACATAACGGGTGGGGCGGATGCGAAAACCTTCCAACCGATGAATGTAAATTTCGGACTTTTTCCACCGATTGATGACGTTCGCGGTGGCCGTCGAGGTCGCAAAGACCGATACAAAGCCTATTCTGACCGCGCAAAAGCTGCGTGGCTTGATTGGTTAACGCGTTAAGCCCCTACTGGACGTGCCAGTTTCACCACGCTAGGCTGTTTTGGCTTTCAAGGGGGCTATGATGCAAGACAAAACCGGTTTTCTAAACACCGCCTATGCGCTTGAAAACGTCGACGAAACACGTGCGTTTTATGATAAATGGGCGACGACTTACGACCAGGAAATCGCCGATAACGGCTATGAAACGCCAAGGCGCTGTGCTGCTGCTTTGGCGGCATCGGTCCCCGATCTAAACGCCCCGATTCTGGATTTGGGTTGTGGAACCGGCCTTTCAGGCCTTGCATTGAGGCAGGCTGGTTTCACCTCGATTGATGGCTGCGACCTGTCGCAAGGCATGCTGGATCAAGCTGCAAAACGCAACGGGATTTACCGCGCGCTTTGGCTTGCTGATGTTTCAGATCCCTTCCCTTTTCAGGCCGGAACCTATGCACATATAGTAGCCATCGGGGTTATTGCCACAACCCACGCGCCCGCACGTACGATTGATGCGGCCCTGAATGCCTTGCCATCCGGGGGATGTTTTGTGTTTTCCCTAAACGATCACACGCTGCAAGACCCAAGTTTTGAAGCCCGCGTTCTGGAAAATGTGGATACTGGCAATGCGGTCGTCTTGTTCCGTGAATATGGTGACCACCTGCCGGGCCTAAATATGAGATCTAACGTTTATGTTTTACAAAAAGTCTGAATGCGTGAACGATTTGCCCCATCGCCGACCGGTTTTTTGCATCTGGGACATGCATTCTCGGTGCTGACAGCTTGGGATTCGGCGCAAGCAAACAAAGGTGAGTTTCTGCTGCGGATCGAGGACATCGATAAAACCCGGTCGCGTTTGGAATTCGAACAGTCAATTTACGACGATCTTGCATGGTTGGGCCTGTCATGGCCGCATCCTGTTATGCGGCAATCCGAGCGCATGGATCAGTATAGACTCGCACTCAACATATTAATTTGCCACGGATTATGCTACCCATGCCTTTGCACAAGGCACGACATTGCAGACGCCCTGTCAGCCCCGCAAGAAGGCGGAACCTCACAATATGGACCCGATGGCCTGGTCTATCCGGGCACATGCCGACATCGCGAGTTTGCCGGGACGGGTCGAATCCACGCAATCCGACTAGATATGTGGAAGGCTATCGCATTTTTGGGCGGTGAGCAGGCTGTCAATCGTTTGACATGGATGGAAACCGGCGAAAATTTTGAAACCCGATATTCTTTAAACGCCCAAGCGTTGCAAAACGACTGCGGCGACGTGGTTTTAGCGCGCCGCGACATTGGAACATCCTACCATCTGTCCGTTGTGGTGGACGATGCTGCACAGAACATAACCAATGTGACACGCGGTCAGGACATGCAGAATGCCACGCAAATTCATCGACTTTTGCAGTCGCTGTTAGGGTTGCCGACTCCCGTGTATCGTCACCACCGCCTGATCCGCGACGAACATGGTAAACGGCTGGCCAAACGCGATGATGCCCGTGCAATTCGTCAGTTCCGAATCAACGGGGCGACTCCGTCCGATATCCGCCACATGGTGGGATTATAAAATTGGTTGGGATAGTTCCACTTCATCTTCACCGCGTATACCTATGTAAAAGCACGACTTTCTATTCGTATGGCATGCTGGTCCAGTCTGGTTGACCTTCATCAAAATACAGTCGCGATCACAGTCGATACGCATCTCGACCAGCTTTTGCAGATGGCCGCTGGTCAGGCCCTTTTCCCAAAACTCAGCTCGGGATCGCGACCAATACGTAACGCGCCCCGTCTCCAGTGTACGGCTGACGGCTTCGGTGTTCATCCAGGCCATCATCAGCACCTCTCCTGTATCTGCGTCTTGCGCGATCGCAGGGATCAGGCCGTTTTGATCAAACTTCAGTGACAATGGGTCAAATTTAGTCATCGGCTCAACCTGTTCTTTTCAATTCGCGATCCATACCCTATCTAATCAATGACCGATGCGATGAAAAGGCCAGTGGATGAGCGGCGAACAAGACCTGATTAAACTTTATTCGCAGCGCATTCTGGCGCTGGCGGCGAATATTGCCCACACTGAGCGGCTGATTGACCCAGATGCCACGATCAAAAAGCGCGCGCCGCTTTGTGGGTCGAACGTGACCGTTGACCTTAAGATTTCCGACGGCCATGTGGTTGATTTTGGTCAGGATGTAAAAGCCTGCGCGCTTGGCCAAGCGGCGGCCTCGGTGGTTGGGGCCAATATTATCGGCTGTACCCTGCCACAAATTCAAGCGGCGCGTGATGCCTTGAATGCAATGTTAAAGGCCGACGGTCCGCCCCCTGCTGCGCCGTTTTCCGATCTTGAAACTTTGCTTCCGGCACGGAACTACAAAAACCGCCATGCTTCAATTCTGTTGGCCCTGGACGCGTCAGTCGAGGCGTTCGAAACTGCCCAAGCCGCAAAATGTGCCTAAAAAAAACGCCGCAACTTCCAGAACTGGAAGTGCGGCGTTAAAGTTGCGTGCCCATTTTCCACTTTGTGATCACAAATAATTGTTGGATCGGTCGATATCAGGCCAGGCAAGCCGGATATCCGCGTATCAGATAAGGGGGACAGAGATACGCATAAAGCAAAGCGGGAACAGGCCGCAGGCAAAATCAGGACAGGCCGGGTAAACTCAGGCCTACCAAAAGCATAACAAAAATTGCGGCAACACCGATAGCATCCTCAAGAAACGTACCGGGAGCGCGGGTGATAACGTTTTTCAGCTGTATAATCATCTATCAATCCTGCCATACCGTGTTATGTTGCCTCTTTGTTCCATATTTGTTAGGGGCTTGTAAAGAACTTTTTAGGAACATTTGTGAACATTTGTTCTATATAGATTAAGATGTACAGCTAACCTACTGATATTAAATGCATTGCCTTGTCTTGTTCCATAAAGAACAAAAGCACCCGCGCTGCCTGCCCTCGGACTCCTGAAAGTTCCGGGTCTGTTCCCAGCAACATGCGCGCATCATCTTGTGCGGTTTTCATCAAATCCGGTTGGGTTTCCAAATCAGCAATCCTGAATTTCGGAAGCCCTGATTGCTGAACGCCCAAAACATCCCCAGCACCACGCAGCTTTAAGTCGGTTTCGGCCAACAAAAACCCATCTTCGGATTCGCGTAACGCCGCCAACCGTTTCGTCGCGGTGTCGCCTAATGGCGGCGTATACATTAACAGACACGACGATTTCGCAGTGCCGCGCCCCACCCGACCACGCAACTGATGAAGCTGGGCCAACCCAAAGTTTTCCGCCTGCTCGACAACGATAATTGATGCGTTTGGCACATCGACGCCGACTTCGATCACAGTCGTTGCCACCAAAACCCGGGTTTCGCCAGCAACAAACCGGCGCATGGCGGTATCTTTTTCTGCTGCGGGCATTTGTCCGTGCACAAGACCGACAGAATCTTCACCAAGCACAAGACGCAGCGTGCGAAACCGATCCTCGGCCGCCGTCCACTCAACCGCTTCGCTTTCATTGACCAAAGGACAAACCCAATAAGCCTGCCGCCCTTCGGCAAGGGCTGATTTCAGGTGATCAATGACCTCATCCAACCGGTTTGCCGACAGCACTACGGTTTTGATCGGTTGCCGCCCCGGGGGTTTTTCGTCCAACACAGACACATCCATATCGCCATACTGCGCCAATGCCAAAGATCGCGGTATCGGCGTGGCCGTCATGACCAGCACGTCAACCGCCCGGCCTTTGGCCCCAAGCTCCATACGCTGGGTCACACCAAAACGGTGCTGTTCATCGATCACCGCCAGTCTGAGATTTTTGAATTCAACATCGCGCTGAAATACCGCGTGGGTTCCAATCAAGATATGAATTTTTCCGGCAGCCAACGCGCCTAACTTTGCCGCGCGCTCGGCCCCTTTGTCGCGTCCGGTCAAAACCTCCATGACAACGCCTGCGGCATCGGCCATCGGGAGCAGGCTTTCCAGATGCTGGCGGGCCAAAATTTCCGTCGGGGCCATCATCACACCCTGCCCGCCTGCCTCGACAACGGTCAGCAGCGCCATCAACGCCACCAGCGTTTTCCCTGACCCAACGTCGCCCTGCAAAAGACGGCTCATTCGAACCGGCGCCGCAAGATCATCAGCAATTTCGGCGATCGCATTTTGTTGCGCTGACGTAGGTTTGTAAGGTAATGATTTCAAAACCTTAGACTGCAATTTGCCGGTTGCCACGCTTGGCAGACCGCGTGCGCGTTTGATATTGGCGCGCGCCAACGCCAGGGTAAGTTGATGTGCAAAAATCTCGTCATAGGCCAGGCGTTCGCGGAATTTTGCACGCGGCGAGATATCAGAATTGCCAGCCGGTCGATGCGCCGTTTGCATCGCGACCTTCCAGTCAGGCCAATTTTGGGCCTTTTTTAACCCCGGTTCGATCCACTCTACAAAATCCGGCAGCAGATCCAAGGCAGCCTGACTTGCGCGCAACATCACTTTTTGACTGACCCCGGCGGTCAACGGATAGGTCGGTTCAAACACCGGAATTTCTTCGGCCTCGGCGCGTCTCAGGATGTGATCGGGGTGAACGATCTGCGCCACGCCGTCAAAAATCTCGAGCTTGCCTGAGACGATCCGCCTCTGACCGGTTGGCAGGGTTTGGCGGAGCCAATCGGCCCGGGCATGGAAGAACACCAACTGAAAACTGGTTTGGGCATCCTGAACCGTAACCCGGTAAGGCCTGCCCTTCACCGCATTAGGGTGGTGCAAACCGATTTCGACTTCAACCGTCACAACACAAGGGGCAACCACGTCGCGGATCGAGGTTTTCAGACTGCGATCCACCCCGCCATGCGGCAATGTCAGCAGCAGGTCGCGGGGGCGCGCAATGCCCATTTGCGCCAAGTTTTGAGCAAGTTTCGGGCCGACCCCGGCCAGCTTTGTGACCTCGGCAAACAGGGGAAACAGGATTTCTGGGCGACCACTCATCCGGGCATTGTCAGGTATTTCGGCCTATCAGGGCAAGCCATTCCGCTTCGTCGATTACTTTAACCCCCAAATCTGCCGCCTTTTTTGCCTTTGACCCGGCTCCAGGGCCAGCAACCAACAAATCAGTTTTGGCCGATACCGAACCAGCCACCTTGGCACCAAGGGTTTCAGCGGTGGCTTTGGCCTCAGCGCGGGTCATTTGTTCGAGCGATCCTGTGAAGACCACGGTCAAACCAGCAACCGGGCTGCCCGTAGTGTCTGCCCGGGAGAGTGGAATCACATCAAGTTCTGCAACCAGTCGGTCGATTGAACTGCGCGAATTGGACTGGTGAAAAGAGTTGACCAGGGCCGCTGCCATCACCGAACCGACGCCATCAATTGACATCAGTTCGTCCCATTCTGTACCTGTGCCATTCTGCGCACCGGTCAGGATCGTTTCAAAAGCCGGCCAATTGGCAAAATGATTAGCCAACAAATTCGCGCTGTTTTCGCCGACATGTCGGATACCCAGCGCGAATATCAGTCGGTTCAGTGGAATCCGGCGTTTCTCTTCAATTGCGGCAAAAAGGTTTTCGGCCGATTTATCACCCCATCCATCGCGGTTTTTCAACTTGGAATTATTTGCAGCGTCCCGCGTCGCAAGGCTGAAAATATCCGCCGGTTCGCGTATGGAAAGCTGATCATCGTTGAAAAATGCTTCGACCTGTTTGCTGCCAAGACCTTCGATGTCGAATGCCGCCCGCGATACGAAATGTTTCAATTTTTCCACGGCTTGTGCGGGGCAAATCAAACCGCCAGTACACCGGCGGACAGAATCGCCTTCCTCGCGGACTGCATCAGATCCACATTCCGGGCATATTTCCGGAAAGGTATAGGCTTGGCTGTCGGGACCACGTTTGCTGACATCGACATCGCGCACCTTGGGGATGACGTCGCCAGCGCGGTAGATTTCGACCCAGTCACCGACCCGAATGTCACGACCACCCCGGATAGGTTGGCCCTTGCCATCGCGTCCGGCGATGTAATCTTCGTTGTGCAGCGTCGCGTTTGAGACGACGACACCACCAACCGTTACCGGTTTTAATCGTGCAACCGGCGACAACGCGCCGGTTCGCCCCACCTGAATTTCGATCGCCTCGATGAATGTATGGGCGATTTCGGCTGGGAATTTATGGGCAATCGCCCATCTGGGTGTCGTTGAACGAAAACCTAGCCGCGCCTGCAAGCCAAGATCATTCACCTTATAAACCACGCCATCTATATCATAGCCAAGGGTTGCGCGCTTGGCTTCAATATCCCGATAGTGGGCCAGCAACTCCGCTGTGTCCGAACAGCCAATGGTAAGAGGGTTGGTTGAAAAACCAAGATATTTCAATCGTTTGATGGCTTCTTTTTGAGTTTTCCCAAGGGAATGCGAAAGCTCGCCCCAGCTGTAGGCGAAAAACCGTAATGGCCTTGATTTCGTGATATTCGCATCAAGTTGGCGCAAAGAACCGGCGGCGGCGTTGCGCGGATTTGCGAATTGTTTATCGCCATTTTTATTCTGTCGCACGTTAAGCGTCTGAAAATCGTCGTGACTCATATAGACTTCACCGCGAACTTCCATAATCTCAGGCGCGTCTTTGCAGAATTCCGGAATATCTGAAATCGTTCTGGCATTGGCAGTAACGTTTTCGCCGACCGCGCCGTCACCACGTGTGGCAGCTTGAACCAATTGGCCGTTTTCATACCGCAGTGACAAAGATAATCCGTCAATTTTGGGTTCTGCGGTGAAATCCAGCCGCGAACTATCCAGCAGTCCCAGAAATTTCCGGATACGTGCCGCGAATTCGACAATATCTTCGTCGGTAAAGGCGTTATCCAGCGACATCATTCGCTGGGCATGTGTGACCTTTCCAAAACCCTCGCTAATAGGCGCCCCAACTTGATCGGAAGGGCTGTCACTGCGTTTGAGATTTGGGAAACGCGCCTCGATTGCCGCGTTTTGCTGTTTCAATGCATCATATGTCGCATCGTCTATGACAGGTGCATCGTCAGTATGATATGCGGCATTTGCCTCGGCCAATTGTTTTGCCAAGCCAGCAAGCGCAATTGCGGCCTCGGCTTCGGTCATAGCCGCAATATGTTTGGCGTCTGTCATGATTCCGGCCCCCGTTTCCGCTTACTAGAAATATGTCGCGGAAACGTTGAGGTCCAGACCTTTGCGTCCTAGGCGTTAACGGCAATCTGGGTCGGCGGAAGGCTTAACCGTTCAGGATCCCGCAAGACATAGCCCCGCCCCCAGACCGTTTCAATGTGATTTTCACCACCCGTCGCGACTGAAAGTTTCTTGCGCAGCTTACAGATAAACACGTCAATGATCTTCAATTCTGGTTCGTCCATGCCGCCGTAAAGGTGATTTAGGAACATTTCCTTGGTCAATGTGCTGCCTTTTCTTAGGCTTAGAAGTTCCAGCATCTGATATTCCTTACCGGTCAGATGCACAGGTGCGGCATCAACTTCGACCGTTTTGGCATCCAGATTGACCATGATACGGCCCGTCGTAATGATGGATTGTGCGTGTCCCTTTGAGCGGCGGATGATCGCGTGAATTCGGGCGATCAGTTCTTCGCGATGAAAAGGCTTGGTCAGATAGTCATCCGCGCCAAATCCGAAACCACGGATTTTGTTATCGGCGTCATCGTTTCCCGACAGGATTAGGATCGGCGTATCAACCTTGGCGCGTCGAAGTTGACGCAAAACTTCGTGCCCGTTCATATCGGGCAGGTTCAGGTCAAGAAGGATCAGATCATAGTCATAGAGTTTGGCAAGGTCGATGCCTTCCTCCCCCAGATCGGTGGCATAAACATTCAGGTTGGCATTTGCCAACATCATCTCGATGCTTTTCGAGGTCGTAGGGTCATCTTCAACCAAAAGTACGCGCATGGAATATCTCCGCTGGAATGGGCTCGCTTCCGAAAGCTTCGCCCAGAATGGTTAACCAGTGGTTACCCGTTGAAAGAGCTTTATCATTTCTATCTAGGGTTGTCTATACTTCTGCGTCGCGGTGGCCTTTAACGCCTTCTCGCCATACGTGTGCACTTTGCCTTGCCATGATGAAAACTCTTCTTCCGAGAGACCATAAACCGAGCATACTTCTTCCACATCCATCAATCCTGCATCAACAGCACGAACGACAGCGGCTTTGCGGCTGGCAACCCAACGTTTAGTGGTCGGTGGCGGCAAATCGGCCCGACTGATCTTGCTGCCGTCTTTTAGGGTCGCGAAAACCGGGCCTTTTGGTTTTTTGATATACATGTCCAACTCTCCTAATGGCCGCAGAATGCCCGCCGACCGTTAAGAGAGACCTAAAAGCGCCCCTTGTGACTGTGTAAGATTTTCCTATATTGCACGATAAACCTTAAAGGCTGCTTCCGTTGACCGCTGTACAAACCTTGCCGAAACTGAATTCTCTGGGCTTTGCCAAAGCCCCGGCGGATACGCGCGTACTGGTGGCGATGTCCGGCGGGGTTGACAGTTCTGTCGTGGCCGCAATGCTGGCCGACGAAGGCTATGACGTTGTCGGCGTGACCTTGCAGCTTTACGATCACGGGGCTGCCTTGGCGAAAAAGGGCGCCTGTTGTGCGGGTCGTGATATCCATGACGCTCGGCGTGTGGCTGAGGAAATGGGATTTCCTCATTATGTACTTGATTATGAAAACAAATTCCGAGAATCCGTGATTGATGAATTTGCTGATGCCTATTTGGCTGGCGCAACCCCAGTGCCCTGTATCCGCTGCAACGAACGGGTCAAATTTCGCGACTTGCTGGAAACCGCCAAAGATCTGAACGCTGACTGCATGGCGACCGGTCACTACATCCAACGTTTCGATTTCGGAAATGGCGCTGAACTGCATTCGGCGGCGGACGGCGCGCGCGATCAATCCTATTTTCTGTTCTCGACCACGCCCGACCAATTGGACTATTTGCGCTTTCCTTTGGGCCATCTCACGTCCAAGGCGGAAACCCGCGCATTGGCGCGAAAATATGGTTTGCCGGTCGCCGACAAGCCTGACAGCCAGGATATTTGCTTTGTGCCAAACGGTTCTTACGCAGCGGTGATTGAAAAACTACGCCCCGGTTCGGCCGAGCCTGGTGACATTGTTCATCTGGATGGGCGGGTTCTGGGCACCCATAAGGGCGTCATTCACTACACAATCGGGCAACGACGCGGCCTTGGGATTGGCGGCGGCGAGCCTTATTATGTCGTCAAGCTGGATGTGGACAATCGCCGGGTTATCGTCGGACCGAAAGAAGCGCTTTCAACCCGCACCGTACCGTTAAAAGAAATCAACTGGCTGGGAGAAGGCGCATTTGATGCTGTGGCGGAACGACATGTTTTGGTGCGCGTCCGTTCCACCCGTCCGCCACGCGAGGCGATTCTGCGGCCAATCGGCAAAACACACGCTGAAGTGGAGCTTCTGACGCCCGAAGAAGGCATTTCCCCCGGTCAGGCCTGTGTATTTTACGCGCCCGACAGCAGTCGTGTACTGGGCGGTGGCTGGATCTGGCGTGGCATTACCTGATCAGCGATCCTCTTAATCCGCGCTGATCACAACACAATCGCCATTTCCACCGGGTTTCGCATTGCAATCAGCCAATGCCGCGGCCTGTGCTTCGCCGGGTGACGCGGCTTTAACAGCCTGCCCCCAATTTCCAGTCGAATGTGAAATTGCAAACGCTTTGGACTTGCCCGAGCGTTTGTATTTCGTGGTGAATTCGACGGTCGCATTATGCGACAGGCCGAACGCTGCCGGGGAGACATAGCCTTTAGGTAAGAACTCGGCGACAACGACGCAGCTTTTTGACGCTTTCAGTTTCTTTTTGTTGCACCCGGCAATCGCCGCCTGATGGGCGTCTGCGGCTGAATGAAAATTGATCGCGTGAATGCCGGATTTGCCCAACATCCCTTCGGTCGGAGAAATCGCCAATGCTTCGAAATATCTTTGCAGACCAGCTGCCTGTGCTAATGCCGTTTGATAGACTTCGGGTACAAGATCAGGGCGTAGGATTCGAATTTCGGTCGTGTTTTTGTCAACGCTGGACAGAAGCTTTTGGCCTTGCCGTGCAGTTGGCAGGTCTTGCGCATAACCCGTTGCTCCAACCAAAAGCAAAGAAAGTACGCATGCAATGGCACCAAAGCGCATGTTATTCATCTCCCTTCCCCCAATATCCGTCTGTATTTAGTACCGGCACTATAGCAATCGATTGGTCCGGTTACAGCCCATTCTGGCATTAATTCGCGCAATTCGGCCTGTTCGGCGGCGGTTTTTTTGAATTGGACTAAACCCGCAGCCCTGATAGCCTTGCAGCGAAATCATCAAGGAAGTTTCTATGTCACTCGCAAAGGTTCTCGACCTCATCGACGCGGATATCGACAACGCTTTAACCCGCCTGCTGGGGTTGTTGCGGGTTAAGTCAATTTCAACCGATCCGGCCTTTGCTGCCGATTGCGATCTTGCGGCGGACTGGTTGGTTGACGACTTAACCACTCTAGGATTTACCGCCAGCAAACGCAAAACGCCGGGGCATCCGATGGTTGTCGGTCATGCAAAAGGGCCGGGGAAACACTTAATGTTCTATGGACATTACGATGTACAACCGGTTGATCCTTTGAAACTGTGGGACAATCCACCGTTCGAGCCGGAAATTCAGGACACCCCGAACGGTCGGGTCATTCGCGGGCGTGGTTCTGCGGACGACAAGGGCCAATTGATGACATTTGTCGAGGCGTGCCGTGCATGGAAGGCCATCCACGGAACCCTGCCAGTAAAAGTTTCGTTGTTTTTTGAAGGCGAAGAGGAAAGCGGCTCACCTTCGCTGATACCGTTCATGCGCGAAAATGCCGAGGAACTGAAAGCCGATATCGCGCTGATCTGTGACACGGGGATGTTTGACCCTCAAACCCCCGGGATCACCACGATGCTGCGCGGTTTGTTGGCCGAAGAATTGGTGATCACTGGCCCTGACAAAGATTTGCATTCCGGTATGTTTGGCGGCGCTGCAATAAACCCTATCCGCGTTTTGTCACGGATTATTGCGGGCCTGCACGACGAAACCGGACGCATCACGTTGCCGGGGTTTTATGATGGCGTGCCGGAATTGTCCGACGAAATCCGCAGCCAATGGCAAAATCTGGCTTTTGACCACGAGCGGTTTCTGGGCGATGTTGGCCTGTCAGTCCCGGCCGGAGAACAAGACAGAACGCCGCTTGAAATGATCTGGTCGCGCCCCACTTGCGAGGTGAACGGCATTTCCGGCGGTTACGAAGGCGACGGGTTCAAGACGGTTCTACCGTCAAAGGCCATGGCTAAGATCAGTTTCCGTTTGGTTGGAACCCAGGACCCCGACCTGATCCACCAAAGTTTTGTCGCTTATGTCAATTCGATGTTGCCTGCCGACTGCAAGGCGGATTTCCCACTTGGCCACGGCTCAAAAGCCAGTCAGATGAGCGTCGGAAACCCGATTTTCGAGGCTGCGCGCAAAGCCTTGTCGGACGAATGGCCCAACCCTGCCGCCTATATCGGCTGTGGCGGATCGATTCCGATTGCCGGGCTTTTCAAGGAAATTTTAGGCATGGATGCTTTGTTGATCGGATTTGGACGCGAGGATGATCAGATCCATTCGCCAAACGAAAAGTACGACGTCGAAAGCTTTCACAAGGGCATTCGCAGTTGGGCGCGTATTTTGGCAGCACTGGCCTAAGACGCGCAGCTATTTGGGCGTGAACCCATCAAGCCATTTCAACATCCGCTTGCGGTTCACGCCTTTATCACCATAGCCAAACCGAGCGCGTGAATACACCGCAAGGCTGGATTTCCCGTCGGTCAAAGGCACATACCGAACCGAGATATAGTCGGGATAGCCTATAATCGGCGTGCGCGCGATATAAGTCACCCAAAGATCCGCCGGCGATCCGGCCAGACGCTTTACATTTGGCTGGCCCATGACCATTGCATCAAATGCCTGTGCCAAAACCTGTGCGCTTACCGAAAACTCTGGTGTCGGATACTTGCCAACCCCCGGCCTAAGCATGAAGCTATTTGGTTTTGCTGGCCGCACAGCCGTCATTGGATCGACATGCCAAAGGTCCGGGTCACTGGGGGCCAGCCGAATATAGGCCATGCAACCGGCAACGAATAACAAAAGAAAAACGGCGATGGACTTTAGAATGATCACTCGGCGGCCTTGGCATTTGCTTCAAACGCGGCAGCGCGGGCCTCGACCAATTCGACGATATGGTCGATCATTCCGCTGTTACCCTGTTTGTGATTCTGTTTTCCGGCCAGATACACCATGCCAGATCCAGCCCCACCACCAGTAAACCCGACATCGGTCATCAACGCCTCGCCCGGCCCGTTCACCACACATCCGATGATCGAAAGACTAATCGGGGTGCGGATATGCTCAAGCCGCTCTTCCAGTTCGGCCACGGTCTTAATCACGTCAAAGCCTTGCCGCGCACAACTGGGGCAGGAAATGATCGTAACCCCGCGATGCCTGAGGCCCAGGGATTTGAGGATTTCAAAGCCGACTTTGACCTCTTGCACCGGATCAGCCGACAAGCTGACGCGGATCGTGTCGCCAATGCCGGCCCAAAGCAGATTGCCAAGCCCGATTGCCGATTTGATAGTACCGGACGTCAGACCGCCAGCCTCGGTAATACCAAGATGGATCGGCGCGTCCGTCACTTCGGCCAAGCCCTGATAGGCGGCGGCCGACATGAAAACATCGCTGGCTTTAACACTGATTTTAAATTCGAAAAAATTGTTATCCTGCAGAATACGGATATGCTCAAGCCCGCTTTCAATCATCGCATCCGGGCAAGGTTCGCCATATTTTTCAAGCAGATGCTTTTCCAGCGAACCCGCATTCACCCCGATACGGATCGAACATCCGTGATCCCGCGCCGCACTGATAACATCCCGCACCCGTTCCTTTGACCCGATATTGCCGGGATTGATCCGCAAACACGCAGCCCCCGCTTCGGCGGCCTCGATTGCGCGTTTGTAATGGAAGTGGATGTCGGCAACCAACGGCACCGGGCTTTCGCGCACGATTTCGTGCATGGCTTTGGTCGACGCCTGATCCGGGCAGGAAACGCGAACGATATCTGCACCAGCTTCGGCGCAAGCCAACACTTGGCGGATGGTAGCCCCGGCATCAGAGGTCAAGGTATTGGTCATGGTTTGAACCGAAATCGGCGCGCCACCGCCAACTGCAACTTTGCCGACATGAATTTGTCGCGACGTGCGCCGACTGATATCGCGCCAAGGGCGGATCGGATTATGAGACATAGGGATTGCTCCGGTGCATCGAATATCTTGGTACGGGATCCATACCGCAACCGGCAGACACTCGCAACGTGGCCCGATCTATTGCGTGTCGTTAAGCGTGATAACACTTGCAGCGTCGAGAACCTTTAACTCGGCTATGTCCTTGACCACCGCAAAACTTTTGCTGATGCCAGTTGCGGCCAATGCCACGTCTTTTACCACAGATGTCCCCTGCCCGACCGGCCCGTAAGCCTTGCCGTCAATCGACAAATAGACCGAACTGGCATTCCCTGCCCGCAACATTGCCGAGTTCTGACTTAACGGCAGCAAGAAACTTTCGCCGCCATCCAGAATTCTCTCAAATAAGATCGCCCCATCTGCCTGTGAAACCCTAATCCAAGCCGGGCGGCTGGCCACAATTGCGACCCTTGGGGCCTCGGGAGCGGTAGCACGTGGTGTTTCTGCGATTTCCGGGTTGCTTTCATTGGCGACCACGATGTTTCCGCCGCCCTGCACCAAAGCCCCGATTGTTGCGGGGTTCAGGCCCACAATCGGGCCGTCACGTGGCACCATGATCGGCACATCTAACTCTTGCGGGCGATAAAGACGGTCCAAGCTGTCCGGATCAAGCTTTGCCTCGCGTTTCACCCCAGCCGCGGGTGTTTCCGAAGCGACAATCGCGACTGAAACGGACGGGTCGGACGTATTGCCTGGGTCAAACTCGACACGTTGGATGTCCTGCAGGACGGCCCATGCGCCATAACCGAGGCCAAATATCAGCACCAATAGCACCAGCGCCGATCCCAGACCCGAGGGCGATACGACATCAAAAAAGCCGACACCCGCAGGGGAAAACGGCGCGCGTGGATTGGAAAGGGCGTCGCCAGTTGCTTTAGAACTTAACGCAGTCCGAATTGGTGCCACGCCCGGTATTTTTATCCTGCTGCGTGCGCCGGCATGGACCCCGGCGAATTCGCTTTCGCTGCAAAACTGTTCGTAGGTCACCTCGGGGTCGAGGCCCAAATAACGCGCGTAAGAACGCACATAACCGCCAACAAAACCGGGTGAATGAAAGGCTGTCGGATCACAATTTTCGATGGCCGAAATATAGACCGCCTTGATCCTGAGATCGCGCTGAACGTCCAGAAGCGATTTACCCAAGGTCGCTCGTTCACCACGCATTAAGTCGCCGAGTTTGACGGGATAAGCGTCAAACCCTTTTACTTGCGGCTGAACGACTTTGTGCCTCATGCAGTCTGCCCTAGTTGGCGCCCCCGGATTGTCCCCCGGTCTTCGATTCGCAGATACAATCTATAGATGCGTAAATCTAGCACATTACAAGCTTTTATGTAACCGAGTTGCTTACTTAGGCGCTGAGTTCGGCACGATTCAGCTCACACTGGCGCCACAGCTTATCCATGGCATTGACCAAGTCGCTGAGGAGTTCGGGCGTGTGTACCGGCGACGGCGTGAACCGCAGCCGTTCCGTACCGCGCGGAACCGTTGGAAAATTGATCGGCTGCACGTAGATACCATAGGTTTCAAGCAGCATATCTGAAAGTGTTTTGCATTTGACCGGGTTGCCAACATGCACCGGCACGATGTGACTGCCATGATCATCGATCGGCAAACCCAGGCCCCTGAGGCGCATTTTGAGGATCCGCGCATTAATCTGTTGCTGATCGCGCAGCGTGCTGTCGGATTTCAAATGCCGGATCGAGGCGGTTGCCCCAGCCGCAATAGCCGGTGGCAGAGATGTGGTGAAAATAAAGCCCGGTGCAAACGACCGGATCGCGTCGATCATCTTGGCGGATGCGGCAACATAGCCGCCCATCACACCGTAAGCCTTGGCCATCGTGCCATTGATCAAGTCGATACGATGCGCGAGCCCGTCACGTTCTGAAATACCGCCGCCGCGTGGGCCATACATGCCAACCGCATGCACTTCGTCGATATAGGTCAAGGCACCGAATTCATCGGCCAGGTCGCAGATTTCCCTGATCGGTCCAAAATCGCCATCCATCGAATAGATCGATTCAAACGCGATCAGAATCGGACGGCCGGGTTCGACCGCTTGCAGCAATTCACGCAGATGTGCGACGTCGTTGTGACGGAAGATACGTTTTTCGCAGTTACCGTGTTTGATCCCCTCGATCATCGAGGCATGGTTCAACGCGTCTGACAGAATCACCAGATTGGGGAACAGTTTCGGCAAAACCGACAAGGTCGCATCATTTGCAATATAAGCCGAGGTAAAGACCAAGGCAGCTTCTTTGCCATGCAGATCGGCAATCTCGGCTTCCAGTTCCTTGTGGTAGACTGTTGTGCCTGAAATATTTCGGGTTCCACCCGATCCAGCACCCGTGGCCTCGATCGCTTCGTGCATCGCGTTTAAGACCGAAGGATGTTGCCCCATGCCCAAATAATCGTTGCCGCACCAGACCGTAATATCGCGGCTGGTGCCATCAGGCGCGTGCCAGATTGCATGCGGGAAATGCCCCTTTCGACGTTCAATATCGATAAACGTCCTATAACGCCCCTCGTCATGCAGGCCTTGTAGTGCCTGATCCAGTCTCTGGTTGTAATCCATCGGTATCCTCGCCTGCTGTTGGGCCAACTCTAGCAAACCGAGACCTGCACAGCACCGCACAAATCGCCGCAGGATGGATTTCCGCCGATTTTCGCCATCGCAATAACACCGACGGCAATTAACTATCTGATTTCGCTAATAAATATACCTGATTTGATCCGACCAAAATCGTTCAACTGATTTCAGTGTTCCATTCAAATAGGTTAATGCATCGCGATCAAGAATAGCTTTCTCGCCAAGCGATTCGGCGTGTCTTGCAAACAATTCGCCAACCAAGAGCCTGATATTGCGCCCCTTTTCGGTTAGTTTGACCCGCACTGCGCGGCGATCAATCTGGCAACGTTGGTGGTGCATATAGCCAGCTTCGACCAGTTTCTTCAGGTTATAGGACACGTTCGAGCCCTGATAATAGCCGCGTGTTTTCAACTCGCCGGCTGTTACTTCATGTTCACCGATATTGAACAACAACAACGCCTGAACTGAATTTATGTCCAAAAGCCCAAGCCGTTCAAACTCGTCTTTGATCACGTCAAGCAGCAGACGGTGCAGCCTTTCAACCATCGAAAGCGTTTCTTTATACTCAACCAAAATACCCTGTTGCAGCACCGGGGCCACCACGTTTTGTATTGTCATTACTGTCTCCACCAGATCGTTGTTCCAGTGAAGAATTGCGGCAAATTGCAAAGAACCGGTTAAGTCGTCGTGGATTATATTTAAAGTTTTGTCGAATTAGTGATTGGCAGTGCCGATGACTGAAATCAAATCAGTGTATTGCGGCGGCGAAGCAGCCTGCCCGGAAAACCACAGATAGAGATCCTGATCGTTTTCATCCAGTAAGCGTTCATACAGATCAAGGGCATCGCTTGCCAGCGCAGTAAGACGGGTATCAGAAAAAGGGCCCAGGATAAGGTCCATTTCTTTGGTTCCGCGACGCCACGACCGCATTTTCAATCGTTTCAGGCGTATTTCGGCGGTTTCAGTGTTCAATTTCCTGCTCCCATAGTCGCGCCGCACCGCGCACGCCAGAACTGTCGCCCCACTTGGCCAGACGTATATCAGGCTGAAAGCGATCCTCAAGCGGTGTGAACAGGTTTGCAGCGATTACCTCGGGCAACGCTTTGGCAAGACCCGCGAGATTGGAAATACCCCCACCCAAAACGATCACCTGCGGGTCAAAGACATTGACGATTGCGCCAATCGCCCGTCCAAGCCTATCCAAATGCCGGGCCAAAACTTGTTTCGCCAACCGGTCATTGCCTTGTGCGAGTTCAACAATTTGCTCTGGACGGATCGCTGTTCCGCCGCTTGCAACAAAGTCGCGAACAATCGCAGGACCTGACAAAAACTGTTCGTTGCAGCCAAATCTGCCGCAAAAACACGGTGGCAATTCGGATTCTTGTGCTAACGGCACGTGGCCCCATTCGCCACCAAGGCCATGCGCACCTTCAACCAAAGCACCGTTCAGGATTAATCCACCGCCTACACCGGTGCCAAGGATTGCTGCAAAAACCGATGAACATCCGATCGCCGCCCCATCGCGAAATTCTGACAGCGCCAAACAATTCGCGTCATTGGCAAATCGCAAAGGAACGCCAAGCATCGCCGCCAGATCATCCGGCAAAGGCTGGCCGTTGATCCAGGTCGAATTTGCGTTGCGCACTTTGCCTGTGTTCGGTGCGATCGACCCAGGAATTCCAACGCCCACACGGGTGATCGGATATCCGGTTTTCTGAGCAAGTGTTCCCACCAGATCAGCAATTGTGGCCAATGTAGCGGTATAGTCGCCCTTAACCGTCGGCACCCGGTGGCGCAGCACTTCGGTGCCGCACGGCCGCATAACCACACCTTCGGTCTTGGTGCCGCCCAGATCGATACCAACCAGTAAAGCTTCAGGCGTCACGCGCATTTCGCATACGTTTTTCCAACAATGCCAACCGCCGCCCCAGCGACGCATAAGTCGTTCGAATGCCGCGCAGTTCATCTAACAAGTCTTTGGTGTCACCGGCACTGACGGAATTTGACTCGTCGATTGCGGCATCAGGGTCTTCGATCCCGTCCCCCTGCCCAGTCATCAGCCAGACCAGCGAAACACTTAAAATCCCCGCCAGCATCTGCAATTTGTTTGATCGCGGTTCTGATATGTCGTCTTCCCAGGCGCGCAATGTCTTTAGCTTGATGCCTAATTTGTTGCATAAGTCCTGTTGACTAAGCCCCAATTGCCTGCGACCCGCTGCAACCCGGTCACCAAACGTGGCGGCTTCGTCGCTAAAATATCCGCTGGTCGCGGTCTGGTCGATATCTGTCATAAAACTGGTGCTCGCTATTTGCGGAGGGGTTTTCACCCCTTGATTGCATTCATGGCTAAGCCTAAGACATGTACCGCACAAGTGCAAATTAGGGATAGATATGGCATTTCTGGCGGATAGTCTGGCGCGGGTTAAACCTTCGCCCACAATCGCAATTTCAACCCTTGCCGGGGAACTGAAAGCAGCCGGTCGTGACATTATAGGGTTGGCTGCGGGTGAGCCTGACTTTGACACGCCTGACACGATCAAGAACGCCGCCAAAGCAGCAATCGACGCTGGCAAAACCAAATATACCGCACCCGATGGAATTCCTGAATTGAAGGCCGCCGTCTGCGCCAAATTCAAGCGCGAAAACAATCTGGACTATGTCCCAAACCAAGTGTCGGTTTCCTCGGGCGGCAAGCAGGTTTTGTTCAATGCTTTGATGGCAACGCTCAACGAGGGCGACGAAGTGCTGATCCCCGCGCCTTATTGGGTGTCCTATCCTGATATGGTGTTAATCGCAGGCGGCGTGCCGGTGATCGCCGTGGCGCGGCTTGAGAATAACTTCAAATTAACGCCGGCCGAACTTGAGGCGGCAATAACTCCGCGCACCAAATGGCTGATCTTCAACTCGCCCTCTAATCCCACAGGCGCTGGTTATTCATGGGACGAACTTAAGGGTTTGACCGATGTGTTGCTGCGGCATCCGCATGTCTGGGTGATGAGCGATGATATGTACGAGCATCTGGCCTATGACGATTTCAAGTTCTGCACTCCAGCCGAGGTTGAACCGCGGCTTTATGATCGCACATTGACGGTTAATGGGGTGTCCAAAGCCTATGCAATGACCGGTTGGCGCATCGGCTATGCGGCAGGGCCGAAACCTTTGATCGACGCGATGCGGATGCTGCAATCGCAATCCACCTCGAACCCATGCTCAATTTCGCAATGGGCGGCGGTCGAGGCTTTGAACGGTCCGCAGGATTACATTTCCACAAGCCGCCCGATATTTGAGCGCCGCCGCAATCTGGTTGTTTCAATGCTGAACGAGGCCAGAGGCATCATGTGCCCGACCCCTGAAGGCGCGTTTTATGTTTATCCTTCGATTGCCGGGTGCATCGGCAAAACGTCTGCAAGCGGTGCCAAAATCAAAACCGACGAAGATTTTGCGACCACTCTGTTGGCAGATACCGGCGTTGCCGTGGTGTTTGGTGCAGCATTCGGACTATCGCCAAACTTTCGGATCAGTTATGCTACCTCCGACGAGGCATTGACCCAAGCGTGCAAGAGAATTCAAGGATTTTGCAACACGTTGTCGTAGACTGCAGGCCAAAGTTCGATGGCATTAAAACCTGACTCTCTTTACTTTCGGGTCCGCGAAAATGGCGCAACTGTGTTCCGTGTGGATACCGAAAACCGCCAACGTCGCATCTAAATGCGATCAGATTGCGGTTGCCAATGTCAATAATGGCCAGATCAAACCGCATGGCGATGTACCACCCACGCCGGAAGAACTTGCAGCGATTACCGCATGGCTGGAAAAGCGAAAAATGTCGCTGGAAGACCGGGCAATTGACGACATTTTTCGTGCGGTTGATCATTTGAACCTGACAACTCACTGGGCACAAACCAAGGCAACTGACGAACAGCTTGAACTGTTCACCGATCAATTGCTGATGACGATGCATGATTTACGCATGGTTCTGGTACGCAAGAAATCTGACCGGTTGAACAAGGATTGATGCAGGTTTTTAAGCTATATCAATCGGCCTCACCCGGGCTCGCCAATGCGGCAACTTTCCTGTATTTTCTTCGTTTCCACCTGCCCCAACTGCGATTTGGCCGGCACCGATTTAGGCATGTCTATTGATACCTGAACAAACCCAACCCGAAACGCAGCGATCAACCCGTCTTATTCTGTCGGCTGTTGCGGTGATGCTGTTGCTTGATCAGACCATCATTTCAACCGCCCTGCCAACCATTGTCGCGGATTTGGGAGGGCTGAACCACCTCAGCTGGGTGGTAACCCCTATTTGCTGACATCAACCGTGGTTGCACCTATTTACGGCGAATTGGGTGACCTTTACGGCCGCAAGGTGATGATGCAGATTTCTGTCGTGTTGTTCCTGCTGGGTTCGGCGCTGGCGGGTCTGTCAACGACCATGTGGTTTCTGATCGCGTCACGTGCAATCCAAGGCGTTGGCGGCTGCGGGTTGTTCGTGCTTGCGTTGACCGTTATTGCCGATGTGAATCCACCGCGCGAGCGCAGCAAAGTGCAGGGTATCTTTGGCGGGGCTTTGTTTGGCGCCTTATTCACCAATAGCCTTGCCGTGAAACTTGGCGCGGCCCTGCCCGGCGGGATCGACGCCGGATCGCTGAACGCAGTAGCTGTGGCCCGACTGCCGGATGGTATCCGGATCGGGGTGGTCACTGCCTTCACCGAGGCATTGCACCCGATATTCCTGATCTCGGCCACTGCTGCCCTGTTGGCATTGGGGCTGACTTTCGTGCTGAAGGAAATCCCACTGCGCGGGCGCGGCGAAACTGTCTAGAGCGCCAGCATAGTTGTCGATTTTATCTCTTCCATCGACAGCAGCGCGGTTACGTTGAATATTCTGACCTCGGAAATCAACGCCTGATAAAACGCGTCATAAGCCTTGGCGTTCTTCACCCGTACCTTCAAAATATAGTCGATATCACCTGCCAGTCGGTGCGCCTCAAGCACTTCGGGGCGTTCTTTCAGCGTGCGCAGAAACTTGCTCTGCCAATCGGCCTCGTGTTCGGATGTGCGGATCAGAACAAAGAAACACGCCTCAAGCCCAAGTGCTTCGGCATCTAATAAGACCGTCTGCTGTTTGATCACGCCTTTTTCGCGCAATTTCTTGATCCGATTCCATACCGGCGTCTTGGATGCCCCTACTTTTCGGGCAATTTCGTCCAAAGACTGGCTGGCATCGGCTTGCAGTTCAAAAAGGATTTTCCTGTCAGTAGCGTCAAGTTGGACAGACATTCGCGACCTCACCAAATTTCAGAACAATTACCCATTTATGGCCTGTCTATCGCGATTAAGTTCTTATTTCAATGGATATATAGCAATTTTGGAAGAAAATTGTTCTATTATAGACAACAGCCCAGCACGATTACCGGGCAACAAGACAAGGACCAAACCAAATGAACGCGATCACCGATCATAAAACCAGCTTTATCAATCCAGACAGCTTACTGGACGTGTCACGTTTGCGCGCGATTGCCGAACTTGCCAAAACCCGCGGCGATGTGCGTTTTATGCTTGGCGGAGGTGTGCTGTTTGACACCCCAATGACCAAGGCTGAACGACTGGCCCTGCCTGCACCGCAAGTCGCGGATGTCGAGTATCTTGATTTGCCACAAGACAGGTTCGCCCGCGCCCGCACCCAAGATCCGGCCTTTGACGCCTTTGTGAAGGCTTTCACTGTGCCGCATGCCCGCGAAGGATATCGCCTTGTGGTTATCCCGCTGGCAGGCCGGTTAAGTGCGGCCAAATTGGCCGCAATTGCTGATGCGGCTGAAACGCTTGGTCATGGGGCCGTTCGGATCACTCCAGACGTTTCAATCCGCTTGCCAAATGTTCCCAATGCTCTGTTGCGCCCACTGTTTGGTTCACTTCGTTCTGCTGAACTGATCGACGCAAAACCGGCGCGTTTGGCCGCATAAACGAAAGTTTCAACGATGTCACGCCAACCAACCGGATTTACCGGCAAAATCCTGACCGCAAACCATTTGCTAAGTGGTGAAGTCATTTACTTTGGAAAAGATCACACATGGGTCAACCGGTTTGAACTTGCCAAAGTGATCACCGACCCACTTGCCGCTATCGACCTGTTGGCCGAAGCCGAAGGCCAAACCAACACCGTCGTCGGGCCGTATTTGATCGAAGCAGCGCAAAGCATTGATGGCTGTCCGACACCAACCCATTTCCGCGAAGGGTTCCGTATGCGCGGCCCCTCGAACATGTTTCACGGCAAGCAGGCCGAACAAACACTCTAGGATAAACCATGTACAGCTACAGCCAGTTCGACCGGGCGTTCGTTGCGTCCCGGAACCAGCAATTTCGTGCCCAGGTGGCGCGTCGAATTGATGGCAGCCTGACCGAAGACGAATTCAAACCCCTGCGTCTGATGAACGGGCTGTATCTGCAATTGCACGCCTATATGCTGCGTGTCGCCGTACCGTACGGCACGCTGAACAGCCAGCAAATGCACCGCTTGGCAGATATCGCAGATCGGTTTGACAAGGGGTATGGTCACTTTACAACCCGCCAGAATATCCAGTTCAACTGGCCAAAGCTAAACGACGTGCCAGACATTCTGGACAGTCTGGCCGAAGTTGAAATGCACGCGATCCAAACCTCGGGCAATTGCATCCGCAACGTCACGGCCGACCATTTTGCCGGTGCGGCGGCGGATGAAATTTCTGATCCAAGGCCAACTGCCGAATTGATCCGGCAATGGTCAACCGATCACCCTGAATTCGCTTTTCTGCCGCGCAAATTCAAGTTGGCGGTGATTGGGGCTGAACAAGACCGGGCGGTTATTCGGGCGCATGACATTGGCCTGAGGCTGGTGAAATCAGGCAGCGGAGCCAGTGGATATCAGGTGATTGTCGGTGGCGGCCTTGGCCGTACGCCAATGATAGGCAAGGTCTTGCGGGATTTCCTGCCACAAGCCGATTTGCTGCCATATCTTGAAGCAATCTTGCAGGTCTATAACCTGCTGGGGCGGCGGGATAACAAGTACAAAGCCCGGATCAAGATCACCGTCCACGAAACCGGGATCGAGGCGATCCGCGCGATGGTCGAAGATCGGTTTCGAATCCAGAAAGCCGGATTTGACGGCAGCGATCAGGTGCTGCTGGCGGAAATTGAACGCGCCTTTGCCCTGCCAGCGTCGCTGAATTTGCCGTTGGTTGAATTTGAAACCGGAAACCGGCAAAATCCGGCTTTCCGGTCCTTCGTCGACACCAATATCGCCGCGCATAAACGCCCTGAATATGCCATCGTCACGATTTCGCTGAAAAAACCCGGGCAAACTCCGGGTGATGCCACGTCGGCGCAAATGCGTGCGCTGGCCGATATTGCCCGGCAATACGGACATGATGAACTAAGGGTCAGCCACGAGCAGAATATCATTTTGCCGCACATCCACCGCGCGTTTTTGCCTCGGGTTTACCAAGCCCTTAAAGCCGCAGACCTCGCCAGCGCCAATATTGGTTTAATCTCCGATATCATCGCCTGCCCCGGAATGGATTATTGCGCCTTGGCCACCGCACGGTCGATTCCGATAGCGCAGCAAATCGCCGTCAGATTTCAGGACCTGAAACTGGAACAGGATATTGGGCCGCTTAAGGTCAAGATATCCGGTTGCATCAATGCCTGCGGGCACCACCATTTAGGGCATATCGGCATTCTGGGCCTCGAAAAATCCGGGATTGAAAGCTATCAGATCACGCTTGGTGGCGATGCGACGCAAAGCGCAACGATTGGCACCCGCACCGGGCCGGGGTTTTCAGCGGACGAGATTTTGCCAGCTGTCGAGCGTCTGATCACCACCTATCTTGCACTTCGCCACACAGCCGAGCCGTTCCTTGAAACCTATCGCCGGTTGGGCATGGCCCCGTTCAAAACCGCGCTATATGATGGGGGTGTTGGTCGCCATGCCGCTTGAGCTCCCGCTAGTATCTGTCACCGACCGGGCGGCGAAATTGAACCATCAATACCACGGCAACGGCGCGGTTTCGGTTCTGTCGCATGCGCTGTCTGACCCAATGATCGGGCGCATCTGCCTTGTGTCCTCGTTCGGGGCAGAATCTGTGGTTTTGTTGCATTTGATCTCGATCATGGATCCCAGCCTGCCGATTCTGTTTATCGACAGTGAACTGCTGTTTACTGAAACCCTGACCTATCAGACAAAACTCGCCGCCGCGTTCGGCTTGACGGATATCCGTGTGCTGCGCCCAAAGCGCGAGGCGCTGTTTTCGCGCGATCCTGAAAATCTTTTGCACCTTTATGAGCCGGATGCATGCTGTGATTTGCGCAAAGTTGAACCACTGGCGCAGGGATTGGCGGGGTTTGACGGCTGGATAACCGGGCGCAAACGTTATCACGGGGGCCAGCGGCAAGCTTTGTCGTCTTTTGAAGCCGTTGGTGACAGCCGGATCAAAATCAACCCTCTGGCCCATTGGGCGCGACAGGATCTGACGGATTACATTGAAAACAACAACCTGCCGCGCCATCCTTTAGTGGCCAAAGGTTTTGCGTCGATTGGATGCAAACCCTGCACCAGCCGCGTTGATTTAGGTGAAGATAGCCGCGCAGGGCGTTGGCGGAAAACCGAAAAAACCGAATGCGGCATTCACTTTGCCGTAAATCGAGTGGCGCATGAGGTGACGCAATGAGCGTGCTGATAACCGATGCAGGCTTTGCGGCGGATCACTGGACATATGGCTTTCAGGCGGTGGATAGTTTGTCGAAAATCCTGCCGGTTCCGCTGGCTTTGGACATTTTCAACACTTTTCAGCCTGAAGCCTTGTCGCCCTTATTGGCCGAGGTTGATCTGATCCGCATCACATTCCCGAGTTTCTCGGATGGCCGGGGGTTTTCACTGGCGCGACAGTTGCGCCTGTTGGGTTATGTCGGAAGGTTGCGTGCATCTGGCCCGCTGTTGGCCGATCAATATGCCATGCTGCGGCGGGCGGGTTTTGACGAGGTTGAAGTGCCCGACGAAATCGCCGTTCGACAGCCTGAATCGCAGTGGCTGGCGCGTGCCAATTGGCAGGCCAACGATTATCAAAAGCGCTTGCGCCAATTTGACGGGTTATAACTGATGCCCAAAGACCTTAGATATGATCGAACCGAAGACCAAAGCCCGACGAAAGCCAGCCCAATGAACCAACAGATCGCGCCCATGACCGGCGCCGAAACCAAGGCAGCGCGTTTACCTGATGCGCAAACCGTCACAGCCGTAAAGCATTGGAATGACCGTCTGTTTTCGTTTCGCGTAACCCGCCCGGCAAGCCTTAGATTTCGGTCGGGCGAGTTTCTGATGATCGGGGTTTTGGATGATACTGCTCGGCCTTTGCTGCGCGCCTATTCCCTCGCCTCGCCCAGTTGGGATGATGAGCTAGAGTTTTATTCGATCAAGGTGCAGGACGGACCGCTGACATCGCGACTGCAACATATAAGCGTCGGTGATCAGATTATCATTCGCCCTAAACCCGTTGGATCACTGGTGATTGATGCCTTGTTGCCGGGCAAAAGGTTATATCTGTTCGCGACAGGCACAGGAATCGCGCCTTTTGCCTCGCTGGTTCGTGATCCTGACGTTTACCAGAAATTCGATCAGGTTATCCTGACACATACCACGCGCACCGCATCCGCCCTTGGCTATAGCAAAAAATTGGTTGCAGATATCTTGTCAGACGAAACCCTCAGCGAAATCGCCGGCGGCAAGTTGTGGTATTATCCGACGACCACCCGCGAAGAGACGCCCAAAATGGGGCGAATTACCGATTTGATCACCTCGGGCGAGCTGTTTCGCGATCTTGATCTGCCGCCCTTTGACAGCACGACAGATCGGGTGATGATTTGTGGCTCGATGGGGTTGAATACGGATCTTAAAAAAATCATCGAAGCGGCGGGATTACGTGAGGGATCAAACTCCGAACCCGGTGAATATGTGCTTGAAAAGGCTTTTGTCGGCTAAGATTAACCCACTGGCATGATGTATCGCTTGGCTTTAGATTGCTGGTAATGCAATTTATTCCGGCGGCCAGTTGATGCGCAAATTCCCGTTAACATTGATTTTGGCGCTGGTTGTACCGGCAGGTCTGATCTTGGCATAACCGGTACTGGCAACAAGGCTTGGCATTCTCGGCGGGGCGGTCGCAGGTCAGGTTATGTTTGCGCTGTTATTGTTAATTGTTGCCTCCCGCGCCGTCAAACTGGAAACCGCTGATCGCACCCAATCCGGGTTTGCCGGAACCGGTCGCTGGACCCTGCCGTTGGCTGTGCTGGTTGGGGTTTTTCTGTTCCTTGGATACCGGGTTCTGGCCTATTTCATCATCGAGGTCGCCGGTCTTCCAGGGTATCTGGACGGTGCCGATACATTTTATGACCTTCCCCTATCCTTGCAAATAACCGATGCGATTCTGATTTCTGCGGGGCTTTATTGGTTGCTGATCGCCTATGCAATCGAACGGCTGCGCACACTGACACGATCAGCAACAGTGGCGATACTCATCCCTACCGCCGTGTTTTCACTGCCACACTTGCCGGCTTGGGGACCGGGGCCGACAGTTACACTGGCAGTGTCAACTTTGATCCTGACGCTGGTCTATCTGTGGCGGCGGGATGTTTTGGCGTTGATACTGGCAGATTTGAGCGTTGATATTTACGGCATTCTGCACAGTCAGGAGTAGGATCGGTTAATGTGTATCCGGTTGGCGTGCGGCCACCGCCAGAACGCCTGCCAAACCGGCCATTGCAATCGGGAACATCGTGAAAGCGTTAAAGCCAAATCCCCAATACATACCGGCGGCGGAAACAACCAGCAATCCGCCACCAATCAACGCACGTGAGCGCGCCATCGCACCGCCGGCAATCGCCAAAATCGGCGCAAGAAGACTGATGGCCTGAATGCGACCAACGTTATCGACCTGTTCGACATAGTCGGGAACTTCGCCCCACCAATTCACAAATTCCGTGTATCCGTAACTGAAAAACCCAACGATCATACCGATGACGCCTGCGATAATTCCCAAAACCAAAGCTGCGTTGCGCATGATCTGCCTTTCGATGTTGCGGTATGTACCTAAGATGTTGCGAGGTTCGGTGCAAGTGTGGCAATTGCCTGAGCCTTTCGGCAACGTTGTTCAATGTTTGTCTCTTGTTGTGTGACGAAAGAAGCCTTAAATCTTGGGGCAGAGATTCAGCGAAGGAAACCCGATGGCAAAGACCGTAAAAGATATGATGGAAGCAGCAAACGCCGTAGTGGCGCGCGTCAGCGTGGCTGAAGCACAGGAAATGATCCAAAAAGGCGCCCTGTTACTGGATGTGCGCGACGCGCCGGAAGTTGAAAAAACCGGTTTGGCCGAGGGAGCTGTTCACGTGTCACGCGGTATGCTGGAGTTTCGCGCCGATGCAAGCACGCCATTTCACGAGAAGTCTTTCGACAAAGGTCGCCCGGTGGTGATTTATTGCGCCTCCGGCGGACGTGCGGCACTGGCGGGCAAGCTTCTGCTGGATATGGGATACGAAAAGGTCGTGAATATCGGTGGCTTCAAGGATTGGGCCGAAGCTGGCGGCAACATTACTCATCCCGTCGACCCCGGCATGCAATAGACACGATCACCCGCAGCACGGTTTTTCTTGATTTTTTGAGGGATTCGTCCCAGATTATTGGGGTGAAGTAAGTCTTTCACCTGAATCTTCCTGACGGCGATGCTGGGCATGACGGTTCCAAGTCAAGACCGCACTGCACCACGACCGCCGCATATCGCGGGCGGAATTTCTAGGGAGAAGATTGATGGCTACGGGCATCGTGAAATGGTTCAACTCGGCAAAAGGCTACGGATTTATTCAACCGGATAACGGCGGCAAGGACGTTTTTGTCCACATCTCCGCGGTCGAACGCGCCGGTTTGACGGGTTTGGCTGACAATCAGAAAGTTTCTTTTGATCTTGAGACCGGCCGAAACGGCAAAGAAAACGCAACGGAAATCAAAGTTCTTTGATCCTTCGACGCCTGATTAATGGCGGCAAACCACTGGTTTGCTGCCATTTTTTTACATCGCACTCCGTTTACAAAGCGATTGCCCGCGCAAGCCCGCCTAAACCGGCATTGCCTCGGGTGGCAGCCGGCCAGGCATTCTGCCCGGCAAATGGATCAGCAAAGGTGCCGCCACAAAGATAGATGAATACGTGCCGATGATGATACCAAACGACACAGCTGCGGCAAAACCAAACATGATTGGCCCGCCAAAAATCATCAGCGCGACGGTGGTAATCAATGTCGTAGACGAGGTCATCAAAGTACGACGCAGTGTGTCGGTGATCGAGCGGTCAATCACCTGCTCGACCGAAGCCTGTTGATCGCGCCCCAGTCTTTCCCGAATACGATCAAAGACCACCACCGTATCGTTGATCGAATACCCGGCGATTGCCAGAATTGCAGCAATCGACGTCAGATCAAAGCTAAGGCCAGTGACACTATACAGCCCGAACAGCATTAAAATGTCGTGTAGCGTGGTTAAGAACGCCGCCAGCCCGAATTTTGCTTCAAACCGCAGCCAGACGTAAATCGCAATCGCTGTGACCGCCAGAATACAGGCAATCAAGCCGTTTTTATACATTTCCGAAGACACTTTCGAACCAACAATCTCCTCGCTGCGAACGGTCATAGATTTATCAAACGACGCGTGAATTGCCGTCAGCATGGTATCGCCATTCTGGTTCTCGGCCAATCCGACGCGCACGAACGCCGTCTGCCCGCCATCCGACAATTGGATGCTAGCATCTTCCACACCGTTCGCCGCCAGCGACTGGCGCAAGGAGGCCGTTTCTATTGTTTCTGTGGAATGGACCTCAACCATAAGGCCGCCGGTAAGATCCAAACCAAGGTTAAGGCCACGCCAACCCAGCGACACCAATGTGATCAACAGCAACAGCGTGATGACGCCAAAACCTATGAACCGCCATTTACTGAATGGCAGCGCGGGCGAATCTTGACCCGGTAAAAAAGCATTGAGTTTCATGATTTGTCAGCCACCGGCTGAAATCCGGGAGCCTACTCCAAAAAGATGCCCGCGCGCCATCGAGCGGATCAAAACATCCAAAACTAATGTGTTATAAAATTCATATTGCACAAGGCCGCTAAGAAAATATTTGTGACGCGCACGGGGCCGTGGGCTGCGTTGTTAGCTGCTCTGATCTTATCGACGTTGGGTTGGGCTATTCGACGGCAATACACAACTTTCAACCATACAATGGAGCGAAGTCTGGCTGGTCTGACGCGTTGCAGGTTACATCCCAACAGACCTTCAAAAGACACAATACCAACCGGATCGCGTCCGATAGCCGTGTTGGTTGGTCGACATGGCGCGGTGGGCATTCATGCGCTTCTTGGGGCTGTGAAATTATTTCGTCAAAGACCTGAAAGGGTTCTTTTGCTATCAGTTGGTGAGGTTGACGCCAAGTGTTATGGTGGCCCCGAGGCGCTGAAAAATCTTAAGCGACAGACAGGAGAACGCTGTGGTGTGATTGATGCCTAGTGTCGGGATCATAGGATCGCATCCGAGGTTCATACGGCATTCGGCACCGATGCGGTGGCTGAATTAGAGACACTTTGCTTAAAGATTGCAGACGATTACCCGGATGCAGTTTTTGTTTCTGCAAGGCCGGTGCCACAACCTTATTCCTGGTACCACTCTATTTTGCATGGGCAGGTCGGCCTGACATTACAACGGCATTTACACGTCCACGGTATCGCGCTGATTGTTTTGCCGATGACGGTTGACACCCAAGACCAAGACCACTCCCTTAGGGTACAGTCAGATGGCCACATTGCCGCTAACGACATCGAAAATCAGTTTTAGGTTCAGGCTAATCACGACCAAGGAGATCAGCCAACATGTCCAGGACAGCCATTTTGGCGCCGCAAGCCCTCGCATCTTTACCGGGTCCGCCGTAAACATGATCAAAGGGATAATCGCGAAAGGCAATTGCAGGCTCAGCACAACCTGACTGAGAACCAGCAGACGGGGCCGTACCAGAACGCCATATATCAGCGTCACCGCAATCGCTGGCAGGATCGCCACAAACCGGGTAATCAAACGACGTGCTCAGGGGGCGATTTGAAACGACAAAAACCCTTCCATCACGATCTGACCTGACAGGGTTGCTGTCACTGTCGAATTCAAACCAGACGCCAGCAAAGCCACAGCAAACAGAACCGAAGCAAGTGAAGCGCCCAATGTCGGCGACAGCAGATCATAGGCATGTTGAATTTCCGCAATTTCGGTCATACCCCGGCTGTGAAAAGCCGATGCCGCAAGGATCAGAATGGCCGAATTGATAAACAATGCGAACATAAGGGCAATTGTGCTGTCAATTACCCCCATGCGGATCGCTTGTCTTCGACTGGGCGTCGTATCCTCGATCTTGCGGGTCTGAATAATCGCAGAATGCAAATAAAGGTTATGGGGCATCACGGTGGTGCCAATGATCCCCATGGCAATGTAAAGCATCGCCGGTGATTTCAGAATATCAGATTGTGGAACGTAGCCGCGAAGGACCTCGCCCCATTCCGGGCTGGCGTGAACCATTTCGAACCCAAAACAGATGGCAATAACCCCGGTCAGGGCGATGACAACAGCCTCGACCTTGCGAAATCCGCGCCCCTGCAGCCAAAGGATCAGAAAAACATCCAACGCGGTCAGCACGACCCCTATGGACATCGGGATGTTGAACAACAGGTTAAGCGCGATGGCGATGCCAATAACCTCGGCAAGGTCAGTGGCGATTATCGCGCCTTCCGCCAGAGCCCATAGTATAAGGTAAACCGGGCGCGGATACGCGTCTCGGCAGGCCTGCGCCAGATCGCACCCCCCTGCCACACCCAAACGAACCGCCAGCGCCTGCAAAAGAATCGCCATGATGTTGGACAGCAATACGACCGACAAAAGCGTATAGCCAAAGGCCGATCCGCCCGCCAGCGACGTCGCCCAGTTTCCGGATCCATATATCCGACGGCCACCAGATATCCGGGTCCGATAAAGGATAACAGGCGGCGCAAAAAGCCAATACCGGACACGGAAACACTGCCATGCACTTCGGGAAGTGACGGCAGTTGGACGTTCTTGGATGGTTCGCCCATCAGGCACCGGAGCAGTTGCGAATAATTCGCAATCTCATTAAGGTGCGCAACTTACTGTGCAAACAGCAATAGCAGTGTTGTAGAAACTCCAGTCACCGCGCTCGCAGTTTTCGGCCCGCCAGCACGCTCAGACTTGGCACATCTGCATTCCCAGTCCAAATAAAAGGCAAGATTTTCCTGGTTGTTCAAAAAGCGAAACCCTTTAGTGGTTTTTCGTCGTTTCCCGTCTTGCAGCCGACAAAGCCAAGCGGCAAGAATGACCAAACCAATCCGCCAAAGCAGGAGATAGAGCATGAAAACCACCACCCGCGTAGTTGTGATCGGAGGCGGCGTTGTCGGCTGTTCAGTACTTTATCACCTCACCAAACTTGGCTGGTCCGACGTAATGCTGGTGGAACGCTCCGAACTGACCTCGGGCTCAACGTGGCACGCGGCGGGCGGGTTTCACACCCTGAACGGCGACACCAACATGGCCGCACTGCAAGGCTATACCATCCGGCTTTATAAGGAACTTGAGGCGATCACCGGCATGTCCTGCGGGTTGCACCATGTCGGCGGCGTCACTTTGGCCGACACGCACGAACGCTTGGATATGTTCAAAGCCGAGCGCGCCAAACATCGGTTTATGGGGTTGGAAACCGAAATCGTAACGCCGGAAGAGATTCTGAAACTGGCGCCGATCACCAATATCCAGGGCATCGTCGGTGGCCTTTACGACCCACTTGACGGCCACCTTGATCCCTCGGGAACCACTCACGCCTATGCCAAGGCGGCACGCATGGCCGGGGCTGAAATCGTTTTGCGCAACCCGGTCAAGGAAACCAACCAGCGGCCCGACGGCACGTGGGATGTAGTAACCGAACTTGGCACGATCCACACGGAACACGTGGTCAACGCTGGTGGCCTGTGGGCGCGCGAAGTCGGCGCGCTGGCGGGCGTTTACATGCCCCTGCACCCGATGGAACATCAATACATCGTCACAGAAGACTTGCCCGAAATTTATAACAGCGGCGCTGAGCATCCGCATGTAATCGATCCGGGCGGTGAAAGTTACCTGCGCCAAGAAGGTCGCGGTCTTTGCATCGGGTTCTATGAGCAACCCTGCAAGCCTTGGGCGGTTGACGGCACGCCCGCTGATTTTGGCCATGAATTGCTGCCTGACAATCTGGATAAGATCGAGGAAAGCATCGCGTTCGCCTATAAACGCTATCCGATCTTAGAGCGGGCTGGTGTTAAAAACGTTATCCACGGCCCGTTCACATTCGCACCCGACGGCAACCCTTTGGTCGGGCCAATCCCCGGCTTGCGCAATTACTGGTCAGCCTGCGGCGTGATGGCCGGTTTCAGCCAAGGCGGCGGCGTCGGCCTGTCCCTCGCACAATGGATGATCGAAGGCGAGGCCGAGCGGGACGTCCGCGCAATGGACGTTTCGCGTTTTGGCAGTTGGATCACCCCCGGTTACACCCGCCCGAAAGTCATCGAAAACTATCAGCGCCGGTTCAGCGTCAACTATCCAAACGAAGAATTGCCAGCCTGCCGCCCGTTCAAAACCACCCCGGCCTATGACATCTGGCGCGACCAGCGTGCCGTGTTTGGCGCGCAGTACGGTATGGAAGTCGCCAACTATTTCGCCCTGCCAGGTGATCCGTTGTTTGAAATCCCCTCGTTCCGCCGCTCGAACGCGTTCGAGGCAACGCGCCAAGAGGTTATGGCTGTGCGCGATGGTGTGGGCATTAACGAGGTCCACAACTTTGGCAAATACCGCATCACCGGGCCAGACGCGCGCGCGTGGCTTGACCGGATCATGGCTGGCCGCATTCCGAAACCGGGGAGGATCAGCCTGACACCGATGCTCAGCCCAAAAGGCAAACTGACCGGCGACTTTACCGTATCATGTCTGTCGGAAACCGATTTCCGCCTGACTGCCAGTTATGGTGCGCAAGCGTATCATATGCGCTGGTTTCTAAACAATAAGCCTGACAGCGGGGTTGCCATTGAAAACACATCGGACAGTTTGATCGGATTTCAGATTGCGGGACCAAAATCGCGCGAATTGCTGGCACGCACCACGCGCTCTGACGTGTCGCACGCGGCTTTCAAATTCATGGATGTGAAACGCCTGACCATCGGTATGTGTGACGCAATCGTTCAACGCGTCAGTTACACTGGTGATCTGGGATACGAGATTTTCGTTGATCCGGCCAGCCAACGCGCACTTTACACGACCTTGTCTGAGGCCGGCGCTGATCTGGGTCTGCGCCCGTTTGGGATGCGCGCGATGATGAGCCTGCGTCTGGACCGGTTTTTCGGATCATGGGGGCGCGAGTTCAGTCCGGATTACACCGCCTGCGAAACCGGGATGGATCGGTTTATTCAATGGAACAAACCCGTTGATTTCATCGGCCGCGCCCCGGCGTCAGCCGAAAAAGCCGCCGGTGCTGCCCGCACGCTGTGCATGTTCGAGGTCGATGCAACGGATGCCGACGTCAATGCCTATGAACCTATCTGGCTTGACGGCGACGTGGCCGGGTTCTGCACCTCGGGCGGTTATTCGCACTTTGCGCAAAAATCCATTGCCATGGGTTTTCTACCAAGTGATCGGGCGGTTGACGGACTGGAAGTCAGCATCGAAATTCTGGGCGACAAGCGCCCTGCCCGGCTGATTACGCAAGCATTGTTTGACCCCGAACGCGCTCGCATGACCAGCTGATCAGGTTAACTGGCGCAAGGTCGGGCCCTCGCTGTGCATTTATTAAGGTGTCTCTGTTTCACGCATTGAACGCTGCGGTTTCGGGCGTTTTTCCCACTGACGTAAAACGGACCCGCCGAGGTGGAAACACGCATGCCCCAACTAAGCAGCGCGTTGTCCTTTGCCAGTTCCAGACTCCGCCCGGTTACCAGCGCGGCGTTTGAACCTTCGACATAGGCCTTTCGACATTCTTTCGCCGAGGCCACTGCCGGTATTACCAGCATAATCGCGCTGACCAGTGCTATTTTCTTAATCATGATATCCTGCCTTTGTTTTTTGTATCCACGGGCTAGGCGAATTTGGCATTCATGCAAGCTGGGCCCTAAGCGGAAATCCGCGATTGGCAGACGCCCGCTCACCAGTTTATTTCATACCTAAACTATTTAGGCTTGAAAAATAAGCCACCCCATGTCAGCCTGATCCGCAAGACGACTCAAATACTGCGGAGAGATCATGAAAATTGCGTGCCTCGGGGGCGGTCCGGCCGGTCTTTACTTTGCGATCAGCATGAAATTACGCGATCCTGACCACGACGTGACCGTGATCGAGCGCAACAAAGCCGACGACACATTCGGGTGGGGCGTGGTTCTGTCTGACGATGCACTTGGCAATATGCAGCAAAACGATCCCATCAGCACGCAGTCGATCCGCGAAAACTTTGCCTATTGGGACGACATCGCAGTGGTTCATCAGGGTCAACGCATGGTGTCGGGTGGGCACGGTTTTGCAGGCATTGGTCGCAAGCGGATGCTGATCATCCTTCAGGCGCGTGCCCGCGAATTGGGCGTAAAGCTGCAATTTGAAACCGTATTCAAAGCGGTCAGCGAGTATCAGACGGAATATGATCTGGTTGTTGGCTGCGACGGTATCAATTCACTGGTCCGCCACGAGTTTCAGGACGACTTCAAACCCGATATAGATGTGCGCCTGTGCAAATTCATCTGGCTTGGCACGCGGCAAAAGTTTAACGACGCGTTCACCTTTATCTTTGAAAAAACCAAACATGGCTGGATGTGGGTCCACGCCTATCAGTTTGACGCCGACACCGCGACGGTGATTGTCGAATGTACGCAGGAAACCTGGGACAACTGGGGTTTTGAGGGCATGAGCAAAGAACAAACCGTTGCCACATGTCAGGATGTATTCAAGGAACACCTTGGCGGCCACGACCTGATTTCAAACGCCGATCATTTGCGCGGCTCGGCCGTCTGGATGAACTTTCCGCGGGTGATTTGCGAAAAATGGTATCATGAAAACGTGGTACTGATGGGCGACGCCGCAGCAACTGCGCATTTTTCTATCGGATCAGGGTCACGGTTGGCGTTTGATTCAGCGATTTCGCTGGCCACTTACCTCCACTCAGAACCCAACATGCAGGCCGCTTTTGAACGCTATCAAGACGAACGTCGTCTTGAAGTTCTGCGTCTGCAATCAGCCGCCCGAAACAGCCTTGAATGGTTCGAACAGGTAGAACGCTATCTGGATCTTGATCCGGTGCAGCTGAACTATTCCCTGCTGACCCGCAGCCAAAGGATCAGTCACGAAAACCTGCGCCTGCGTGACCCGGAATGGCTGGAAAGTGCTGAACGCTGGTTCAACAAACAGGCAGGTGTCGACAGCCCCCGCAGTCCGATGTTTGCGCCACTTAAACTGCGCGATATGACCTTGAAAAACCGCATCGTCGTGTCACCGATGGCGCAATATAAGGCCGTCGATGGTTGCCCGACCGACTGGCATCTGGTGCATTTGGGCGAGCGCGCCAAGGGTGGTGCGGGTTTGGTTTATACCGAAATGACCTGTGTTGCGGCCAACGGGCGGATATCGCCCAGCTGCCCGGGGCTTTACGCACCGGAACACGAGATTGCCTGGAAACGGATCACCGATTTCGTGCACGGGGAAAGCGGTGCCAAAATCGCCTGTCAGATTGGTCATGCCGGGCGTAAGGGGTCAACCGGTTTCGGCCGTGAAGGCTCTGATTTACCTTTAAAATCAGGCAATTGGCCGTTGATTTCAGCCTCGGCAATTGCGTGGTCAACAGACAATGCCACCCCAAGCGAAATGTCCCGCGCCGACATGGATGTTGTTCGCAATCAGTTTGTCGCCGCAACCAAAATGGCCGATCGCGCTGGCTTTGACATGGTCGAACTTCACGCAGCACACGGGTATTTGATTTCGTCGTTTATCACGCCTGTTTCTAACACCCGAACCGATGACCACGGTGGTTCTCTGGAGAATCGGTTGCGCTTTCCGCTAGAGGTTTTTGCCGCTATGCGTGCAGTTTGGCCAGTTGGCAAACCGATGGCCGTACGGATCAGCGCAAATGACTGGGTTGGCGAAAGCGGCGTCACCCCGACAGAGGCGGTTGAAATTGCCAAGGCTTTTTCCGAATCTGGGGCCGACATCATCGACGTTTCCGCCGGGCAAACCACGCCTGAGGCGCAACCGGTTTATGGCCGGATGTTCCAAACCCCGTTCTCGGATCGCATCCGCAACGAGGCTGGCATTAAAACCATGGCTGTCGGCAATATTTATGAACCGGATCACGCCAATTCGATCCTGATGGCGGGGCGCGCCGATCTGGTTTGTCTGGCACGCCCACATCTGGCCGATCCATACTGGACACTGCATGCGGCTGCTGAACTTGGCGATGAAGCCGAAAAATGGCCCGATCCATATCTGGCGGGGCGCGATCAATTGTATCGCTTAAAAGAACGCGAAAGGGAGATACGCGTATGAACATTCATCAAGGGCGTCATGCGCTGATCACTGGCGGCGGCACCGGTATTGGCGAAGCTATCGCACTGGCGCTTGCCGCCGAAGGCTGTACCGTCACGATCACCGGTCGGCGGATCGAGGCTTTGGAGGTAACCTGCGCCAAAGCAAGCGGCATTTATCCGCTAGTTATGGATGTTGATTCTGAGGAAAGTGTTGTGACCGGCACAGCCGCCGCGATCAAGGCGCGTGGTATAATCGACATTCATGTTGCCAATGCGGGCATTGCCGAAACCTCGACATTTTCGAAAACCCCACTTGATTTCTGGCGCAAGATCATGACCACCAATCTGGACGGCGTGTTCCTGACCTGCCGCGAAGTTGTGCCCGGCATGGTGGAAAAAGGCTGGGGCCGGATTATCACCATAAGTTCAATTGCTGGCTTGAAAGGCCTGAAATATGGCGCTGCTTATTCTGCCAGCAAACACGGCGTCATCGGTTTGACCCGGGTGATTTCCGAAGAATATATAAGCAAAGGCATCACCGCCAACGCGATTTGTCCGGGCTATGTTCGCACGCCGATCGTGGCGCGCAACACCGACCTGATCGCCAAACGCTCGGGCATTTCGCACACCGAGGCCGAGGCGTCGATGTCTTCATCCAACCGCCACAACAAACTGATCGAAGTCGACGAAGTCGCCGCCGCCGCGATGTGGATTTGCGGCCCCGGATCACAATCAATCAACGGCCAAACCATTGAAATCGCTGGCGGTCAGGTCTGATGGCGAAAGTTGAACCCCTACCCCAAACGGACGGATCCAAACAGCGGTTGCGGCTGTGGATTGGCCTTTTGAAAGCCACCAAACGCGTGGAAAATGCCGTCCGCGACCGCTTGCGCCGCGAGTTTGACACCACCCTGCCGCGGTTCGATGTGATGGCGATGCTGCAAAAATCCGGGCACGGGTTAAAGATGTCTGAACTATCAAGCGAGTTGATGGTGTCAAACGGCAACGTCACCGGGATCATCGACCGACTGGTCGGTGACGGGCTGGTGGTGCGGGTGTCAATCAAGGGCGACAGACGGGCAACTCTGGTCAGGTTAACACCGAAAGGTGAAGCGGAATTTGGCCAAATGGCCACCGCCCACGAAAGCTGGATCGCTGAATTATTGGGCGATTTGGCCGAGGTCGACATGAACCACATGGCGGTCACATTAATCAAAGTGAAGGATGGCGTGCATGACTAATATGGCGGGCCTTACGCCCAAAAACTTCCTTTGGTCGATGGACGGCGATGTTGCGGTGATCAGGTTGAACAATCCGTCCCGCAAGAACCCGCTGACCTTTGAAAGTTACGCCGAATTACGCGACACGTTTCGCGATCTGGTCTATGCGACTGACGTTCACGCGGTGGTTTTTGCGCCAAACGGTGGCAATTTCTGTTCTGGCGGCGATGTCCACGACATTATCGGCCCGCTGGTTGCGATGGAGATGGTGGATTTGCTGAAGTTCACCCGTATGACCGGCGATTTGGTCAAGGCGATGCTGAACTGCGGCAAGCCCATAATCTCGGCCGTTGATGGCGTTGCTGTCGGGGCTGGCGCGATTATAACCATGGCCAGCGACCTCAGGCTGGCAACACAGCAAGCAAAATGCGCGTTTTTGTTCAACCGCGTCGGTCTGGCCGGTTGCGATATGGGTTCGTGCGCCATTCTGCCCCGGATTATCGGCCAGGGACGCGCTGCAGAACTGTTGTATCTTGGGCGCGCTATGACCGCGGATGAAGGTTTGGCATGGGGGTATTACAACGCGCTGCATCCGGCTGAAACGCTAGAATCCGAGGCCCTGAAACTGGCGCACCGCATCGCCGCCGGGCCAACTTTTGCCAATGGCATTACCAAAACCCAGTTGAACCACGAATGGAATATGACGCCCGATCAGGCGATAGAAGCCGAAGCTCAGGCGCAAGCGATTTGTATGCAAACAGAAGACTTTGTGCGCGCCTATAAGGCCTTCGTCGCCAAAGAAAAACCGGTATTCGAGGGAAACTGATGTCAGACAAATCGTTCCTGAACTGGCCGTTTTTTGAACCCCGCCATCGTGAATTGTCGGCAATGCTGGAAGCGTGGTGCGCTGCCAATTTGCCGGTTGACCACACGGATATTGACACGGCTTGCAAATCGCTTGTGGCGGCCCTCGGGCGGGCTGGAATTCTTGTGCATTCCGGGGCAGATGCAGGCGAAACGCTTGACGTTCGCGCGTTGTGTCTGATCCGCGAAACTTTGGCGCGCCACGATGGGTTGGCAGATTTTTCCTTTGCAATGCAAGGGCTTGGAATGGGCGCCGTGTCGCTGTTTGGATCGGCAGAACAGCGCGACTGGTTGAAAAAGACACGTGCGGGCAAGGCCTTGTCAGCGTTTGCGCTGACAGAACCTGCATCAGGATCTGACGTTGCGAATATAGCGACAAGTGCTCGCAAAGACGGCCCTGATTACATTTTGAACGGTGAAAAGACCTGGATCTCGAACGGAGGTATTGCCGATATCTATGTCGTTTTTGCGAGGTCCGAGGACGCGCCGGGTGCCAAGGGTTTATCCGCGTTTCTGGTGCCTGCTGACACGCCGGGCTTTATGATTGCTGAACGGTTGGAAACCATAGCACCACATCCGTTGGCGCGACTTAAATTTACCGATATGCGCGTGCCTGCCAGCGCAATGATCGGCGAACCGGGTGCCGGGTTTCGTATTTCCATGTCAGTCTTGGATGTTTTCCGTTCGACCGTCGGGGCAGCTGCGTTGGGGTTTGCCCGCCGCGCACTGGATGAAACCTTAAAACGCGCAACGAACCGCGAAATTGGCGGAAAACCTCTGGCAGATTTGCAAATGGTGCAGGGTCATATTGCCGATATGGCGCTTGATATCGACGCCGCCGCTTTGCTGATTTATCGCGCTGCGTGGACCAAGGATAGGGGCGCCGTTCGGATCAGCCGCGAGGCAGCAATGGCCAAACTATACGCCACAGATAAAGCGCAGCAAGTTATTGATAAAGCGGTACAAATTCACGGCGGTGATGGCGTTCGTAAAGGGTCTGTCGTTGAAAGCCTTTACCGTGAAATCCGCGCCCTGCGCATCTATGAAGGCGCTTCAGATGTTCAGAAAATCATCATCGCACGCCAGACTTTAGGAGGGAGTTGAATGACACGCCGACTGAACCTTGGCCCCACCGGGCATGTGGACACGTTTTCACGCGACAACCTGCCGCCAGCGGATCAATGGCCCGATTTCCTGCTCGAAGATTTTCCCTATCCGGATTACCTGAATATCGGCGTCGCGCTGACCGACGCAATGGTCGAGAAAGGCTTTGGCGATAACACTGCGTTAATTGGTAACGGGCGGCAACGCACCTATAAGGAACTGGCCGACTGGACCAACAAAATGGCCCATGCTTTGGTTGAAGATTACGGTGTAAGACCCGGTAATCGCGTTCTTATTCGGTCAGCCAACAACCCAGCCATGGTCGCCTGTTGGCTGGCCGCCACCAAGGCTGGTGCAGTCGTTGTTAATACAATGCCGATGCTGCGTGCCGGCGAACTCGGCCAAATCATCGACATTGCCGAGGTGGAATTCGCGCTTTGCGACAGCCGTATGATGGACGAGATCGTTGCCTGTGGCAAAACTTCAAAGTTTCTTAAGACGATTGTCAGCTTTGACGGCACTGCCAATCACGACGCCGAACTTGATCGGATGGCATTATCGAAATCAGTCAAGTTTCAGGCAGTGCGCACGGGTCGCGATGACGTGGCGCTGCTTGGATTTACCTCGGGCACGACGGGCAAGCCAAAAGCGACGATGCATTTCCACCGCGATATGCTGATCATCGCCGATGGATATGCAAGTGAGGTTCTGGGGGTGACGCCTGACGACGTTTTTGTTGGCTCGCCGCCTTTGGCGTTTACCTTCGGACTGGGCGGCTTGGCAGTGTTCCCCTTGCGCTTTGGCGCAACTGCCACCTTGCTGGAAACCGCAAGCCCGCCAAACATGATTGAAATCATTGAAAAATACAAAGCAACAATCTGCTTCACGGCACCCACCGCGTACCGCGTAATGATGCGCGCAATGGACGACGGCGCTGATTTATCCAGCCTGCGTTGCGCGGTTTCAGCCGGTGAAACCCTGCCAGCACCGGTTTATGACGAATGGCTGGCCAAGACCGGCAAGCCGATGCTTGATGGTATTGGCGCGACAGAGATGTTGCATATTTTTATTTCCAACCGGTTTGAAGACAGCAAAGCCGCCTGCACTGGCAAGCCGGTCGCCGGTTACGAGGCGCGGATCGTTGACGAAGATATGAACGATTTGCCAGATGGCGAACCAGGTCGGTTGGCGGTGCGTGGTCCAACTGGCTGCCGTTATTTGAATGACGACCGCCAGAAAATCTATGTGCGGGACGGCTGGAACATCACCGGCGACACTTTTATTCGCGACAGCAACGGATTTTACCATTTCGCGGCACGTAACGACGATATGATCGTCTCGGCGGGGTACAACATCGCCGGTCCCGAGGTCGAAGCCGCCTTGCTTTCGCATCCTTTCGTGGTCGAATGCGGGGTTGTCGGGGCCGCCGACCCCGATCGTGGCTTCATCGTTCAGGCACATGTGGTTCTGGAAACCGGCGTGCCACCAAATGAGGCAACTGTAAAAGCCCTGCAAGATCACGTGAAAGCCAAAATCGCACCCTTTAAATATCCGCGCTCGGTGGTTTTCATCGACGCGTTGCCGAAAACTCAGACCGGCAAAGTTCAACGGTTTCGACTTAAGGAAAGCATGTAACCCCATGAGTAATTTCGAAAAAACCAAATACATGTTCCATCTACCGCAAGGCATGATTTACTTGGACGGTAACTCGCTTGGCCCATTACCAAAGGCCGCCGCCGCGCATGTTTCTGATATGATGTCCAAAGAATGGGGCGAAATGCTGATCACCGGCTGGAACAAAGCCGGGTGGATGGACCTTTCCACGAAAATCGGAGATCGGGTGGGCCGGTTGATCGGTGCGGAACCGGGGCATGTGATGATGGGCGACACACTGTCGATCAAGGTCTATCAGGCCTTGGCCTCGGCACTCGACCTGAACCCAACGCGTCGAGTGGTTCTTTCGGATAATGGCAATTTTCCGTCTGACCTGTATATCGCGCAAGGCCTGTTGAAATCTTTGGGGCCTGATTATGAGCTTCGCGTCGTAAACCCCGAGGATATAGCGGAAAATGTCAATGGAAGCATTGCCGTTTTGATGCTGACCGAAGTGGATTATCGCACTGGAAAACTGCATGATATGAAGGCCCTGACCGCCAAAGCGCATGCGGCGGGTGTGATCACCGTCTGGGATTTGGCGCATACGGCCGGGGCAACTCCGGTTGATCTGGCAGGATGCAAGGCAGATTTCGCGGTCGGTTGCACCTATAAGTACCTTAACGGCGGGCCGGGCGCGCCAGGATTTATTTATGTTTCCCCACAGCATATTGATTCCGTCAGCCCCGCACTTTCCGGATGGCTGGGTCACGAAGCGCCATTTGCGTTTGACCTGGATTACCGCCCAGGATCCGGCATCGAACGTATGCGCGTTGGCACCCCGCCGGTTATCGCGTTGAAATCTTTAGAAACTGCGCTTGATATCTGGGATCTGGTCGAAATGCGCGATGTACGCGCCAAATCAGTGGAGCTGTGCGAACTGTTCATTAAGGAAGTAGAGGCGCGTTGCCCAACATTAACCCTCCATTCCCCACGAAATGCTGCCGAGCGTGGCTCGCAGGTATCGTTCAGGTTTGCGGAAGGTTTCGCGGCCATCCAAGCCTTAACAGCGCGTGGCGTTATCGGTGATTTCCGCGCGCCCGATGTGATGCGGTTTGGCATTACGCCATTATTCATCAACGAAAGCGACGTTTTGGCGGCGTCAGTTATAATTGAAGATGTGATCACAAACGACCTCTGGGATCAACCGGAATACCATATCAGGAGCCGCGTGACATGACCCAGCCTTATGATCCGTCAAGTGAAGGCGCGCAAATGTCGTTCGACGGGCGCATGTCATATAGTGATTACTTGCATTTAGATCAGGTACTTGCGGCGCAAAACTTACGCACTTCAGCACATGACGAAATGCTGTTCATCATCCAGCATCAAACCTCGGAATTGTGGATAAAACTTGCCCTGCACGAAGTTTCCGCTGCCCGTGAAGCCATCAAAACCGACAACCTGCAACCGGCCTTCAAAATGCTTGCCCGGGTGGCGCAGATATTTGAGCAACTGAATTCCGCTTGGGATGTTCTGCGCACAATGACGCCCAGCGAATATACTCGGTTTCGCGATGAATTGGGCCAAAGTTCGGGCTTTCAATCCTATCAATACCGGCTGATTGAATTCACAATCGGCAACCGTAATCAAGCGATGTTGAAGCCACATGAACACCGGCCAGAAACCCTGAAACTTTTGACCGACGAACTGGCGCGACCCAGCCTTTATGACGAATCTTTGAGGCTTTTGGCACGCAATGGTTTCACGCTGCCGGCCGAGGTTCTGAACCGTGATCTCAGCACACCACACCAACCAAATGACGCTGTGATCGCCGCATGGAAAGTTGTGTATCAAGCGCCCGAAACCCATTGGCAACTATATGAATTGGCTGAAAAACTGGTGGATTTTGAGGATTACTTTCGCCGTTGGCGATTTAATCATGTAACCACGGTCGAGCGGATAATCGGGTTCAAACGCGGCACCGGCGGCACCTCGGGTGTGGCGTATTTGCGCCGGATGCTTGACGTCGAGTTGTTCCCCGAATTGTGGCATGTCAGGACAGAACTTTGACCTGGTCCACAAAACGACTGGTCGAATTTCAGCACTGCGATCCTGCTGGAATCGTGTTTTATCCGAGATACTTTGAAATGATCAATTCGGTGATCGAAGAGTTTTTCCGCGATCATGTTAGACATTCCTTTGGCCAGATGCATCTGGCAGATCAACGGGGCGTGCCGACAGCAAAGATTGCCGCGACGTTTCACGCGCCCAGCCGCCTTGAAGATAAGCTTATTTTCAAGCTGACTGTGACCCGACTTGGCACAACAAGCGTCGATTTTTCGATTCTTGCCAGTTGCGGCGATCAAGAACGAATGAGTGTTCAGTCAACCATTGTACAGATCGACACAAATAACGGAAAATCAACAGCTTGGGCGGATGAGACGCGCCTAAAATTGGCTGTCGGTTAACAATAGGAGAGGTCATGCCCGCACCTTACACACACGAATTGCTGAACCCAAAGAACTGGAAACCCGCCAAGGGGTACGCGAATGGCGTCGCGGCCGAAGGGCGGCAGGTCTTTCTGGGTGGCCACATCGGTTGGAATAGTCAGCAGGAATTTGAAACCGATGATTTTGTTGGTCAGGTAGATCAGACTTTGGCCAATATCACCGCCGTTCTGGCAGAAGCTGGAGCTGGACCGGAACATCTGGTGCGAATGACCTGGTATATCACCGAAAAAACTGAATATTTGGCCCGCTTGCCTGAAGTTGGCGCAGTTTATCGCGCCCGTCTAGGGCGGAATTTTCCGGCAATGGCGATGGTTCAGGTTGTCGCCCTGATCGAGGATCGCGCTAAGGTCGAGATTGAAGCAACCGCTGTCATTCCGCGTTAACGCCTAATCGGCTTGGGAATCTTCAATCTCGCGCGCGATCCCTTCGGCCCGGTCCGCGATATCCGCGAGGGCTTTAACGACGTTATCGGGGATCACCGGAACCTCAACGGTTTCTATCTGTGCTGGGGCGGTAGGGGCGGCACCAACGTGGCGTCGTTCCGCTATGCGCAATTCTTCCTCCAAGCCTGCGGTTTTGTCCGCAAGCATCAAACCCGCCATCAACAGCATCCGCGATTCAGGCATGCGGCCCATCGCTTCGGCCAAGGCCTGGGCTTCATTATCCAGTAAAGCCGCTGCTGATTGCAGGAAATGTTCTTCGCCTTCCTGGCAGGCAACTTGGAACACCCGGCCACCGATGTGAATGTCAACTTCAGGCATTGTTTTGACCCTCGACCAGTGGTTTCAATTCTTCCAAAATGGCATCCATTTCGCCGACATCCGCCACCCGCAGCGTTTTCAGCGCTGCAAGTTCGGTTGCCAATGATGTGTTGATTGCATCCGGATTGCCCAGCATTTCAATGTTCTTTTCCCGCAAGTTTGCGTTTGAGTCCCGCAACGTAGCATTTGCGTCCTTGAGCCGCTGGAACTGTGCATCCTGGCTTTCGATGCGCCCGATCAATCGGTCAATCTTTTCTTGCGCCACCAAAGCGGCCTCGGTCGCACGTTGTGTATCGCGGGCCATCTGACTGTACGACCGTTCCGCCTCGTCGAGCTTCTTGGCCAGAACTGCGCCTGCTTCTTCTGCGGCCTTCAATTGTGCGGCGACAGATGCCTTATCAGCCAGAGCATCAGACAACGAGTCAGCGGCTTCGCGCATCGCGGCGCGGTCTTCTTCTATCTGTTGCGATAACGCTTCGTGGGCTGCACGTTCGTGATCGAGTTTCGCACGTAACGCAGCTGTTGACGCCCGCTCGGACTGTAACCGCGCATGTTCTTCTGCCAACGCAGTTTCGTGTGCGACATTATTCACCGGTTGCACTGCAGGCGCAGTCGCAGGCTGCTGCGTTAACCAGGAAATCCGGTCTAAAGCCGCAACAATCCGGCTCTGATAATGGTCTATATCTGTCATGGCTTGTTGTTCGCCCTTCTTCCGGCTCGAATCGAATTACGCGTCAAACGGCAGTCTAACCAAATCTGATTGAAAATGCTTCCTTCTTCATACCAAGATGTTACGCAGCATGATTGCCTGCTGACATGAGGCTTTACAACAGCGGTTTTGTCAACAAATCAGCGGGATTGAAGTAATTCCGACGGCTTTTTTTGCAAAAATCGCCGGACATGGTTTGCGAAACCTGCTAGCAAAACGAAACACAGACACATTTGGAAAGGCCAAAATGGACAATTTGACTGCCGTTGTGTTGGCACTGTTGATATTAAGCCTGACAGGCGTTGATGCGATGTTTTTCAACTGGCAAGCGTCGATATTTCTGGGTCATGAATTCAACAAGTTGATCGACGTTTTGAAATTTTGGCGGTAACTGGAACGCGTCGCATCCGTCTGAAAAATAGGGGATTCACATTCCCTCGCACTTATGACATAGTCATTGAAGCGGCCAAAAGAGCAGCAGTGTCGAGCGTTGGGTATGAGTAAAAAAACCAAAAAACTGTCGGTAAGTGCGGTGGTGTTCTTCACCCTGATGTTTTCTTTAGCATCGTATTTCACCTTTGCTGCGGTTCAGGGCAATTTCGGGCTGTTTCGCCGCGTGCAAATTCAGGCGCAGGAACAAGAACTTTCCAATCAACTGGCGCAGTTGCAAAATCAGATAAGTGCCATGGAAAACAAAACCCGGCGGTTGTCGGACGACTATCTTGATCTTGACCTGCTTGACGAACAAGCCCGCAAGGTCCTTGGGCTTGCCCGCGGCGACGAGATCGTCGTTCGCTAAGGCCACGCCTTCTATCGCCGATTGTTGACGAAAATCCGCCTGCGGTGATTCCTTTTGCTTTTCTATTCCGAATGGTGTAATAAAAGGTTTAGTATTAAACCATATTTGAAACCATGGGAGTTCCGCAAAAATGGCCCTTTCGAAAGCCGCCAAAAAATCCAACACTTCCAAGGATGAACTTCTGGGGTATTACCGCGAAATGCTGCAAATTCGGCGATTCGAGGAAAAGGCCGGCCAGTTATATGGCATGGGCCTGATCGGCGGTTTCTGCCACCTATATATCGGTCAAGAAGCTGTTGTTGTCGGCCTTGAGGCCACCGCCAAAGAAGGCGACCAGCGTATCACGTCTTATCGTGACCACGGCCATATGCTGGCCTGCGGTATGGATCCTAAGGGCGTGATGGCCGAACTTACTGGTCGGTCGGATGGATATTCCAAAGGCAAGGGCGGCAGCATGCATATGTTCTCGGCCGAAAAGAAATTCTATGGCGGCCACGGCATCGTTGGCGCCCAGGTTCCCCTTGGCGCGGGCTTGGCATTCGCCAACAAATACCGCGGTAACGACAATGTTTCATTCGCTTATTTCGGCGACGGATCAGCAAATCAGGGGCAGGTATACGAGACTTTCAACATGGCCAGCCTTTGGGCGCTGCCGGTGATTTTTGTGATTGAAAACAACCAATATGCCATGGGCACAGCGATGAAACGGTCCACATCTTCGCCCGATATCTATACCCGTGGTCAAGCCTTTGGCATCCCCGGCGAAGCGGTGGATGGCATGGATGTGCTTGCCGTCAAGGCAGCAGGCGACAAAGCCGTGGCTCACTGCCGTTCAGGCAAAGGCCCTTATATTCTTGAAATGAAAACCTATCGCTATCGTGGGCATTCGATGTCTGACCCGGCGAAATATCGCACCCGCGAAGAAGTTCAAAAAGTCCGGGAAGAAAAAGACCCGATTGATCACGTGCGCGATTTGCTGCTGCAAGGCAAGCACGCCACCGAAGAGGATTTGAAAGCCATCGACAAGGAAATCAAATCTATCGTCAACGAAAGCGCCAAATTCGCACAGGAAAGCCCCGAGCCCGACCTGAGTGAACTTTGGACCGATATTTACGCATAAGGAGAGGCCGAAATGGCAACGAATATTCTGATGCCAGCACTTTCTCCGACGATGGAAGAAGGCACATTGGCGAAATGGCTGGTCAAAGAGGGCGACACCGTCAGTTCCGGTGACATTCTGGCCGAAATTGAAACCGACAAAGCAACGATGGAATTTGAAGCGGTTGATGATGGTTTGATCACCAAGATCCTGATCGCCGAGGGCACTGAAGGGGTCAAGGTAAACACCCCCATCGCAGTTCTGCTGGAGGAAGGTGAAGACACAACCGTCGAAGCCCCCGTTGCACAACCCGCTGCAAAGGAAGTTGCCGCGCCTGCGTTTATTGCAGCGATTACCACAACCGAAGTGCGACCGGCCATGGAAGAAGTTCCCGCTGGCACCAAAATGAAAACCCTGACGGTCCGCGAGGCGCTGCGCGAAGCTATGTCCGAAGAAATGCGACTGGATGACAACGTCTATCTGATGGGCGAGGAAGTCGCCGAATATCAGGGGGCCTATAAAATCTCGCAAGGTATGCTGGATGAATTCGGCCCGCGCCGGGTGATCGACACACCGATCACCGAACACGGTTTCACCGGCATCGCAGTAGGTGCGGCTTTTGCTGGGCTTAGGCCAATTGTCGAATTCATGACCTTTAACTTCGCCATGCAAGCCATTGATCACATAATAAACTCTGCCGCGAAGACGTTATATATGTCAGGTGGTCAAATGGGCTGTCCGATTGTGTTTCGCGGTGCAAATGGGGCTGCAGCCCGCGTCGGTGCGCAGCACTCGCAGGATTATGCCGCTTGGTACGCGCAAATTCCCGGCCTCAAAGTCGTGCAACCATACTCCGCAGCCGATGCTAAAGGCCTGCTGAAATCCGCCATCCGTGATCCGAACCCGGTATTGGTTCTGGAAAACGAAATTCTGTATGGCCGCTCGTTTGAAGTGCCTGATTTGCCGGACTTCACTGTCCCATTGGGACGCGCGCGCATTTGGCGCGAAGGCAGCGACGTCACCATCGTAAGCTTCGGCATCGGCATGCAATATGCGTTGGAAGCCGCCGATGAACTGGCCAAAGATGGCATTTCCGCCGAAGTGATTGACCTCAGGACAATCCGCCCGATTGATTACGAAACCATTTTGACAAGTGTGCGCAAAACCAACCGCTGCGTCACTGTCGAAGAAGGCTTTCCAGTCTGCTCCATCGGCAACCACTTGTCGGCGAAAATCATGACTGAGGCGTTTGATTATCTGGATGCACCCGTGATCAATTGCGCCGGCAAAGATGTCCCGATGCCCTATGCTGCCAACCTTGAAAAACTCGCGCTGATCACCACGAAAGAGGTTATCGAGGCCGTGAAATCAGTAACTTACCGGTAGGAGAGCGCACATGCCAATTGAAATCCTAATGCCCGCCCTCTCGCCCACAATGGAAGAAGGCACCTTGGCCAAATGGTTGGTCAAAGAGGGCGACACTGTCAGTTCCGGCGACCTGTTGGCCGAAATTGAAACCGACAAAGCAACAATGGAATTTGAAGCGGTCGATGAAGGGGTGATTGGCAAGCTGTTGGTCGCTGAAGGCACCGAAGGCGTCAAAGTCAACGCGCTGATTGCGATCCTTTTGGAAGAGGGCGAAACCGTATTGGAAATTGGCAAATCCGTCTCGCCCCCGCCACTGGCAAAAGAACCCGCCTCTGTACCGACGCCTAAAAAAACCCCAGTAACTGGTCCTACATCAAATGCAGGGCAACCCTCGGACGGGACCCGCGTTTTTGTAACGCCTCTGGCGCGCCGGCTTGCGGCGGAAAAAGGGTTGGATCTCAATACGATATCTGGCAGCGGCCCACATGGCCGGATCGTCAAAGCCGACGTCGCAGGTGCAACGACCACGCCAAAAACTGCAAGCGTGCAAGCTGCTGCCCCAGTTGCAGCGCCCCCCACATCGCCTGGTTCTGATCAGATCAAAGCCATGTATGCTGATCGCGAATATGAAGAAGTCACGCTAAACGGCATGCGTAAAACCATCGCCGCGCGACTGACCGAAGCCAAGACAACCATCCCGCATTTTTATCTGCGCCGGGATATTCATCTTGATGCCTTGCTTGCCCTGCGCAGCCAGATGAACAAGGGTCTTGAAGCCCGCGGCATAAAGCTCAGCGTGAATGATTATATCATCAAAGCCTGCGCCCTGGCCTTGCAAGATGTGCCCGATTGCAACGCTGTTTGGGCTGGCGATCGTATTCTGAAACTGAAACCGTCTGATGTCGCCGTGGCCGTGGCAATCGAAGGTGGCCTATTCACACCAGTTCTGCGCGACAGCCATTTGAAAACCTTGTCCAGTCTATCTGCCGAAATGAAAGATCTGGCTGCCCGCGCCCGCGACCGAAAACTTGCGCTGCGTGAATATCAGGGTGGAAGCTTTGCTATTTCAAACCTTGGAATGTTTGGCATCCAGAATTTTGACGCTGTGATCAATCCACCACATGGCTCAATCTTGGCCGTGGGGGCCGGCGAGAAAAAGCCAGTCGTCGATAAAGACGGTGCAATTTCAATAGCGACCGTGATGTCCGTTACCTTGTCGGTTGACCACCGGGTTATTGACGGCGCACTTGGCGCGCAATTCCTTGCGGCGGTCAAAACCTATCTTGAAGATCCGCTTGCAATGCTAGCATAAAAAAAGGCCGGGCAATGCCCGGCCTTTTCACATAACGCACGTAATTTTCAATCGATCAGTTTTTCTCGCTCAAACAACTGATCCATCATCACCGAAGGCTGCGCGCAACCCGCCTCGCCAACAATCCGTGCCGGAACACCTGCCACAGTTTTACACGGCGGCACGTCTTGCAAAACCACCGAACCGGCAGCGATTCGCGTGCAATATCCGATGGTGATATTGCCCAATACTTTCGCCCCGGCCCCGATCAGAACGCCGTTTTCGATCTTTGGATGCCTGTCACCATCTGCCTTGCCGGTCCCGCCAAGTGTCACCGAATGCAGCATCGACACATTATCGCCAACAACAGCTGTTTCGCCAATGACAATGGAATGGGCGTGGTCAATCATAATCCCCTGCCCGATCACTGCATTGGGGTGGATATCAATCCCAAACACTTCGGACACCCGCATCTGGATGAAATAGGCTAATTCCTTGCGGCCATGACTCCACAACCAGTGGGCCACACGATAGGCCTGAATGCCTTGAAAGCCCTTGAAAAAAAGAATTGGCTGTATGAACCGGTGGCAGGCTGGATCACGTTCAAAAACAGCAACAATATCTGCCCGAGCCGCTTGCCCCAAACTTGGATCTTCGCGGTATGCCTCGTCGACAATCTCGCGCAGAATCTGCTCCGTCATCTCGCTCGAGGCCAACTTCAAGGACATCCGGTACGCTAGCGAATTTTCAAGGTTCCGATGGTGCAAAATACCCGAATGCACCAGCCCGCCCAAGGTTGGCTCGCTTTCAACAATATCCTGTGCTTCGCTGCGAATACGATCCCAGACGGGGTCAAATCCCGCAATTTTGGGTTTGTGTTCAGCCATGATGTAATCCTTTTCCAGTTCCACCTATAATAGATGGGGAAAAGTTGTCACTTTAAAAGCTGGTCGGACACGGTTTTTTTACAAAGTTCAGTCAGGTCTGCTTTCGCTTCGGAAATCACATTTGTTTGTAGCGCGTTCATGCGAGCACTCAAGTAATGCTGCAAAAACCAATTCCATGCAGGTACAATATGCTTGATCGTTCAGAAACGGTTCCGGTGCCAGCCGGTACTGCGAAGCAACGGCCTCAAGCGTGCCATCCCCCCATAATCGATGACATATTCCAGATCGGCGTCTGAATGCATCCGCTGCATCGGCTCGAAAAATCAACTTTCTGATAACCATTTCCCGCAAGAAATCTGGCACTGTCAGTAAATGTCTGGCCGCAGTCACGACGTCGCTATGCAGTACCGGGCGCATTTCTACAGTCGCGGTGGTTCAAGCCGCAACCCATGGATCACCAACCGCACTGTTCCGCCAGTAAAATCCCCTAAAACCGGCGTTAAAACAAGAACCTCATTTCCCCAAGACACCAGAGGTTTACCTGTAAGCCAGTGAATAATAGTGCCTGCTGCAGTAGACAAACCACTGCCATACAAGTTGAAATTTGCGACTGTACCCAGACCCCAAGTCGTTAATCCATTTCCAGTAAGCGGGGTTAAAACGCGCCCAGTCACACCCAACACCAGCAAGGAATCCTCGATCGTTTCGATGGTCGTGCTGTCGGCCCCTGGCAAGATAACGTGGTCAAATTCAAATGAAGTAAAGGTCGTTGTGGCCCCGTTTTTCGACAGCGATTTCGCCCCAATGCGCCAATCGAACCCATCGAACATTGCGTCGGCGGCCTGATCCACGATCCATGCCGACCACCCCACCGAAGGTGTCAGAAAAACCCACCCTCCATTGGAGAAGATCGCGACGTCGCCAACTTGTCCGTCCCATGCGTTTACGGCACCCAAGGGAACCGCATAAGCGACCCCATCCGTTGCAATCACAGGTGGCACTGTTTCGCCAACTGAAATCAACCTCAGTTGTGCTGCTGCATCCAACCGCGCCAAAGCCTCGTTTACGGTCACATGCTTTTGTGCCTGTGCCGCCTGAACCAACGGTAGTTTAAATTGATATGTTTCAACCATTTATGATTATTCCTGAATAAGAACCGGCGCCAAAGCGCTCTGAAATCTGCGCCACCTGAATGGTGTACGACCCAACCAGACCATCCGTTGCAATCAATCCTGCAGCGTAAGTCAAATTCGGCACAGCCGTAATCGTTTCGCGAACAAGTGTGCCACTTTGCATCACTTGAACATTATAGGCCTCAAATGCCTCACCCAATGGCACATCGGCGTTTTCCCAACCGTCACCGTCAATTCTGGTTCGCCGCATCCATGTCAGATCCAGATCACCACTCAGATTGCTGACTGCACCTAAATGTGCAGGCGCATAGGGCCGCAAACCAATTCCCGAAAACGCTTCTATTTCATGCCTGTAAGACGCATCACTATAAGGACGTTGCGCTGGTCCGACCCGATAATAACGCGCCAGATTTCGCGCTCCGGTCGCCAATTCAATTTGTGTCGGCACCTCGTTCAGTAAAACGACCAAACTTCCGGGTGGCCATATTTCCGGCATCACGGCTTCGGTTCCGGCCTGCCCGCGCAACAAACTGCTCAGAACATAAGTATTTTCCGCAATCAATGTAGCATCAGCAAACTGGAGCACTTCCCAGTTGGCACTGCTGCCATCCCCGATCGCCATAACATTTGCGCCGTTCAACACGCCGTCCAACGTGGCGGATGACAATATTCCACCAAAAACCTTAACTTCAACGCCGGGTCCGTTGTCCCACCTCGATGGCGCTGCCGCCGCAAGACCGGTTTGCATAACGCCGATCACCGCTGAGCGTTCTAACAATCGGTTCAACACATAACCTTCGTCAGAAGGTGCTGAATAAACCGCAACAGAACCCGGCCACGGGGTCGCAGTTACGGCGATATGCGGCGCGTGCTCAACTTCGTTGCCGCGTAACAAAGGTAAATCCAAAAACACCGGAAACACCGGAACAGGTGCAACAAACGATGTTTGCGTGCTGTCATCCACCGCCAGTTCAAGCCGATCATAAATTGATCGCTCAACCAGCACAGCTTCGGCACGACGGCAACCAACATCTTCAATCCGGTCAATGCGCACCGTACCAGCGCCATATTGCGGCGGAAGCGTCACAATATCACCTGCCCCCAATCCCATCATCGAAGGCGGCAAAGCGAATGAAACGCTTTCTTGTGCCAAACGGCTTTCCGCCAACCAGCGTGCTACAACACCGTCTGCCTCGGCTTTCGAGATAACCAAGGAAACTTCGCTGCGCGACACACCCGCCGCCGGAACATCCGGCATCACGGCCTCAGCAGCACCTGCCTCGTAACTTCCGTCAGCACGAATATAACTTAGGCGCACTTGTCCGGCCATTTCAGCCTCGGGGGCGCGCGTGGCTTGCAGCACATGCGCTTCCTCGCCGGTCCAAACCAATCGGTCAGCATCAAGCAGGGCTGTCGATTGCCCGCCTCGCGGTTGATAAAACAACACCCCGTCGCGTTCGATTGCGTCAAACCCAAAAATCAGCATCAAGGGCTGCAACATGGCCCGACCGGATTGTAAGTCGCTTACGGAATAACCGGTCACAGCACCATAAAGTTGACTAACGTCATAAGCAAAGACCCCTGAGACCTCGCATATCTCTGCCACGACCTCTGCCAATCCCTGCGCGGCAATCCGCCCGTTAAGCCAGTGACCGCGTGCATAGTTGTTACCATCACTCCACAGCGCAAGGTTTGCCGGAAATTCCGGCCAGGGCCGCGCGTCCCAAGCCCAAACATGCGCATGCTCCATGTCGACCATCGGGGCCAGATAAAGCTCGGAAACCGGGTTGTTACCAGCATCCTCCCAAAACTCGAAAACCGCGCGCAAGTACTGGGATTGCATAAAATCATCCCGCAACCCGTTCGAATAATAGGGTTTTGCGGACTCAGATGATTTAGGGTCAAGGAAAACGTTTGGCTGATTGGCGCCCTTGTCAATTGCAGCACACCCAAGTTCCGTAAACCAAATCGGCTTACTGCCCGGCACCCAGGCAGTCGCCGTCACCTGCTTGACCCCACCAAGCCGGTCGTAATGCGGACTGCTCCACCAGCCCTTCAGATCCTTGTACCGATAGATCCAGTCCTCGCCATACGCCCCATCTGAAATCGGGCTGCGAATTTGCCGATCGCGCGCATTGGCGTTTTCGTAATACCAATCAAAGCCCTCACCACCGGCGATATTGGCCTTCAGATACTCCAGCGCATAGATCGAGCCATACGTCGCATCCACATGCTCCGCCCCATCCCGCCAATCCGCAACCGGCATGTAATTGTCGATCCCGATGAAATCCACATTCGCATCGGCCCACAGCGGATCCAGATGAAATAGTACGTCTCCGGAACCGTCTGGCGGCTGATGACCGAAATATTCCGACCAGTCCGCCGCATACCCGATCTTGCAATCGCTGCCCAAGATCGACCTGACATCCGCTGCCAGCGCCTTCAACCCAGCGACCACCGGAAAGACATCGCCAGCTCCGCGTATCTGCGTCAGGCCGCGAAGTTCTGACCCAATGCAAAACGCCTCAACCCCGCCCGCCAATGCGCATAACTGTGCGTAATGCAAAACGAACCGGCGGTAGGACCATTCAGATGGGCCGGAATAAATAACACTACCCACAACCGCGCTGAAATCCGAGGCCTGCGCTGTCCCGAAAAACGCCGCCACTTCGGAATCTGCTAATGCAGATTTATCCGGCGATCCACCCTGACCCGGCGCCAGCGATAATGTCATTCGCCCTCGCCAAGGCATAATCGACTGGCTTGCACCACCTGACCACGGATCGGTCAGCGTATTGCCCGCCTGAACATCCATCAGAATAAACGGATAGAACATCACCTCTTGCCCGCCGGCACGGATTGCCGTGATCGCTTCAATCACCGACTGATCCGCAGGCGTGCCGCCAAAAACTGGCCGATCGTCGACCTGACTGACCACTGTTGCCGCGCTGCGGTTCTGCCCCGAAACTTGCCAAGCCATCCCTACCGCATCCTGCTGGTTTTGCTCCACCCTCGGCGTCAAAGTCGCCCGGTCACAGCGCAAATCGTCGCCAAACCACGACACAACCAGCGAAACAGATTTCGCCAACGGCAGTTCCTCGCGAAGACTATCAAGCGAGGTTTCCAAATCACTTTTGCCACTGGCCGAGTTCACATTGATCGACCGGTTGACCCCCAACCCGTCCTCAAAATGCACCGGCGTCGTTGCCAACGCATATTCTCCACTGCCCGGAATAAGCGCGACCCCGCGAATACCCGCCGAAGCATCGCCAACGCCACCTGCCGGCTGTGCTTTACGAAACACTTCAAAACTGAACTGTGGAACGCGATTTCCGAACGGCCCCAGATCAAGGTCCTCAAAAACCACATAGGCCGTGCCGCGAAAAGCCGGAGCGTTATCCGCCCCTTCAACCGCTGCAATTTTGGCATCTGGCAACTGCAATTCGTCGCCCGGATAGAACCGGAGGTTATAGTCTTCTTTGGAAACCTGCACACCATCGGCCCAAATCCGCCCGATCCGGGTGACCACGCCTTCTCCCAACGCCAAAGCCAGCGATACCGAATAACTGTAAGAGCTGCTGGATTTGCGCCCCCCGCCTTTGCCGGACCCGCCAGTAACCGCAACCGCAACTTCTTCCTTAAATCGCGAGGCCCAAATTACCTGCCCACCAACCCTGACCCGCCCAAACGATTTGGGGATAGCATCGCCTTCGCTTGCCCCTGAAAGACGGAACCTGTCGATCCGTCCAGTTGCAACCGCTTCCGAGCCACCGCCCATCACCCGTTGATCAATCAGACTACCAACCGTCGCACCGATAGCCTTGCCGATCACGATTGATGATAACCCAATCACCGACCCACCAACTGACGCCCCTAAAGACGCGCCAATCGCAGATAATACTAATGTGGCCATCAGACCCCCCGTTCTGGAAACTTAAACCGCGCCACAATCCGCTGTGCCCAAGGGGCCGACAGTGGGCTTTCCACGACACCGTGGCGGCTATAAGCGTGAATAAAACTGGCATCAGGCCCTACACGACCCGCAATGCCCAAATGCTTGGCAACCGATCCGGCTGCCATACGGAACAACAATACATCGCTCGAAACCGCATCCCCGATTGCTTTGCTTAACAAATGCCGCTCGGCTGCCCGCCACAAAGCTTCATCGCGTGATGGTTCAGACCAATCCGGCGAATATGCTGGTACAAGCTCAGGTTCCGCACCATAAAGCCCGCGCCAAACCCCGCGCAGCAACCCAAGACAATCGGCACCAGCCCCTTTGACCGAGGCTTGATGCAGATAGGGCGTGCCAATCCAATCGCGTGCAATGGCGACAGCCTCAGCCCCAATACCTGCGGTCAATTCAAGCTCCCACCGTCATTAACCCCTGCACGCGTTGGATAAGACATCGCCCAATCCTCGCCCGGAATATGAGGGAAACCGCGATAATTCAAAAAGTTGTGAAATTTCAATCGGCAGGTTTCGACCCGCTTGTCGCAACCTGCCTCAAGTCGAACCATGTCGCCTGCTAACGCCGTTCCTGGCAAACCTTGCCAAAGCGATATCTGCCGTTGACCATCACGAAACCGGTCCTGCTTGATCACGCGGGACACACCCCGTGCCGCACCGCTTAGAACCCGTAGCGTGCCGCCAACGAACCAACCCGGATCAAAATCCGTTAACGCGGAAAAGGTGAATTCCACGCTTCCATTTCCGCCTTCAACGGCAATTTCTGTGAAATAACCGGTGCCGTTCAAATCAAAGCCGCAGGCCTTATCCCCCAAAACCGCCGAACATTTCCGGTGATACGCCCGCCCCTGAACCCGGTTCAAAGCCTCGGTCAACCCTCGCAACTCGGCCTCAAAAACCGCACCGCTGCGCCGAATTTCGCCAAGCGTTCCGCGAAACTGCAACACTCTTTGGCTGACATCTGCCCAGTTCACCAACCAGGCCAGCACCTCGGCCGCATCATACTTACCCGCCAGAATATCCGCATCAACCAGTCCGAAATCACTTAACGCACCAACTGCCTGCGAATTATCAACGCTTAACCCGGTGGTTTGCTGTAACGCCGCTGCATCAAGTCCGGTATTGGCAAGATACGTCACCCCATCAAACGCCAGATCTCGATCGTGGTCAGTAAACCCCCGCACTTCACCATCCCGACGCACCAACTTCCAGCACCGGCACAATGTTGTCGCACCAGTATCCAAATGCGCCTGAAGGCCTGCATCCAACGCCCGCATCAGATCCGCACCTCAACCACCGGCACAGTCGGAATTTCCCCGGCCGAGAAACTCGCCAGCGACATTTCAATCCGATCCGCGTCAAACCGGACAGGCACGTCAAATTCAAAACCTGCTGTAACGATGACCCCATGATCAGGTGGTGCTGCAAACGTCACCAGACCCGTCGCTGTATCAACATCGTAATGCACCGTTTCAACCAGCGGATCACCGGCAATGCCCGCCTTAACAGACCCCAAAACCGCCTTTGAAATCAGCCGCGTATAAGTCTCTGCCCCCGACCTATAGGTTTTTCTAAGTTGAAATGACGTGGTTTCGCCGTCGCCAATCCCAATTTCCTGGTCATCAAAGGCCACGTCCAAAGACGGGCTGGCCGATTTGAAATCCGTCCAGTCTTTCCAGCGAAATCCATACAGCTGCCCCTTGCGCGCCTCAAAAAACGATATCAGCGTTTCAATATCGTCAAGCGAGCGCATTCCGACGCCAGCATCAAACCGCCGCCGCGATTCCGCCCAGGGGCTGTTGCGTTCTTCGAACCCATTAGCCAGCGTTACAATTTCCGTCCGCCGTTCTGGCCCCCCAACCGAGCCAAAGCTAAGGTTGGTTGGAAATCTGATTTCGTGAAAATTCATTGCCCGCTCCCCTAATTATTGCGTGCGCCGCGCGAAATCGCCCGACTCATCTGTGCGGCGATCTGGCTGCGCGACCGACGGAACCCTTCGGCATTCGGCGTTGAAATATTCATCGTCACATGGACCGAACGGCCACTTTGCGCCCGGACCCCAAGGCTGCCATCCGCCCCGCGGCTCAGCGGCATAATCGCCTCGGGGCCAGCCTCGCCCATCAGCCCGATACCGCCGCGCATTGGAAACGACGTGGCCTTTGAGACGACACCGCCGCGCGCAAACGGCGTGACTTGCCCCCCCGAAAACGACGCACCATCCTTGAACGGCAGCAATCCGGAAACCAGGCTTTGCATGCCATTCACCAAGAACCCACCAAGCGCGTTCTGCACTGGTTTCAACGCTTGGTTCAGCGCCGCATTGATCATGGTGCTTCCCAATTGCTTCAACGCATCCGACAACCGCAGCCCGTCAAAGACCAAGCCGTCAAACGCCCGCCGCAATCCGTACCCCACCGAACGCGACAGCCCATCAACCTGCTGCCCGGTCGCCGACATCGTTGCCTGCATCGCCATCAACTCGCCCTTGAAAGCCGCCGAAACCGTTTGCGCCGACCCAATGGTTGCCTCCAGATCGCCGATTTGGGCGTCCAGCGAAGATAAATCCGTGCCAATTTCTGCCATGAGGTTCTTAGTCCTTTGAAATATCTGGAAATTGCGCGCTTAACTCGGCCAGCCGTGCGCGGTTGAGGGCCGGTGGACCGCCATCGTTGAGCCCCAGCATCAGCAACAGTTCCGCTGGTGTAAGCGCCCAAAATTCGTCGGGCCGCAAGCCAAGTCCCTGCAGCCCGGCACGCATCATCGCCCGCCAGTCAAACCGGTTCATCGCTCACCGTGAAAGACACAGCCAACAACCGCGCAGCCGCTTTCGCCGCGCCAACCGGCCCACCGTCGATTTCAGCTGTCAGCAGGTCCGCTAACGCGCCAGACCAGCCTCCACCACGCAATCCAGCCGCCAACAGCGCCAACAGTTCCCGCGTGCTGAACGTCCCTGCTTCGAACCGCTCAACCAGTGCCAGTAACGACCCGGCATTCAGCGCCTCTTCAAGTTCCGCAAGAACGCCGAGGGTCAAGCGCATCACATGCGTCTGACCGTCTACAACCAACGCCACTTCGCCGCGATATGGGTTCACCATCAGATCGCGGTAAAGGCCAGAACGCCAGCCGAGGCCAACGAGATCTCATAACTCGCCTCGCCATCGTGCGAGCCTGCATATTCAATCGACGTGATCTGAAACGGCCCCTGAACAATACCAAAATCAGGGATGATCACCTGAAATTCCGGCACTTCCCCGTCAAAGAATATCTGCCGTGCGCGCTCATCTGTGTCCGCATCGCGAAACACCCCGGACCCGCTGATCGACGCTGACCTGACACCGCCACCGCCCAACAATTCGCGCCACCCACCCGCGCTTTCAAGCGATGTCACGTCCACCGTCTCGGCGTTGAACGTGATCCTTGACGCGCGCAATCCCGCAACCGTTTCAAATGCGCCGGAGCCGGTCAGGTCCAGTTTGATCAATAGATCTTTGCCTTTTTGGGCAACCATGTTTTATCCCTTCAAAAGAATGACTTAAATATCTTCAACCCGCGCGCGAAATTGCAGATCAATCCGCCGCACGGCAAGCGAACTACCGCGCCGCGCCCGTGCTTTGACAAAACCAAGCGACACCAAACGACCGCGCGCCAAGGTCAGATCGGCGTCTACCAAAACATCTGACACCGCGACGGCCACGGCTTTTGCCCCCAAAAACCCAGCCACGTCAGAAAACACCGAGACCGTGAACCGGTGAACCGCTCCATTGGCTGACACATCCGATTTCGCCTGCACATCCTCTTCACCGATGACAACATAGGTCAGCGGCAAGCTGCCCGCAGGCAGCGCATCAAACACGTCCGTTCCAACCAGACCCTGCACCACCAGGTCACCCGAAACAGCCGCGAAAACCGCAGATTGCAGTGCTGCACCAATCGCATAGCTCATGTCAGCACCTCTTCTTTGGTAAAGCACTCCAAATACAGACCGTGGCGGTCCCCGTCTGAAACTGCTTCGATGCGAAACATCCGATCGCCGTCACGAAACCGCTGTCCCGGCTGTGGTCGCGACGCTGCGCCAATTGGCGCCGAGCGTGTGATAACCCGGTAAGGCACCGCCGAAATCGTGGCCACCGACAGGTTCCGTTCACGCCCGATACCGGCCCGAATATCCGCCCATATCTCGCCCAGAACAACCCAAGTTTCGGTATACCCACCTGCGTTATCCGGCTGGCGGGTCACCGCCTCCAGCACCAGTTTGCGGCTCAGGAAATACGGCCCCCTCACGTGCCACCACCCAGAATACGCACGCTGCGATAGGTTTCAATCAGCGCCATAACCCCAAACGGTATCAGATCATCACGCCCACCTTCACCCCGGCGGTTCTCGTAATAATGCGCGCCCAGCAAAAATGCCGCCTGCGCCAAATCCACCGGCAGATCGGACCAATTCGGCCCGTATCCTGCTGAAAATTCGATTTCAACTGTGCCGCCCGCCGGAATTGACGGCAAAGCCGCGCCAGATGCCACCAACCGAGGCCGTTGACTGTCTTTTTCCAGATAGTACTTTTCAGCAGCAATCAGCGTTTCGGTTCCAGCCCGGTCAAAAACCTTGACTGCCGTAACGCCACTGATCGGTGCCAAAGGCAATCCCTGCGCATCACCGGCCCGCCAGCAGGTCAACTGCCATGAAAAACTGCGCGATATCAGCGCCTTACCGATCCTTGCCTCAATCGCCGCCATCGCTGCCCGTAAATAGGCCTCAAGCACCGCGTCCTGCGACCCGTCATCGGCAAACCCGGTGCCTAAATGCAGATGTGCTGCAAATTCTGTCACCGGCAATGCCCCTGTCGGCACCGTAGTCAGTTCCACTAACACCATCAAAATCTCCTTTGATCCCCATCCCAATCAGCGCCGGCCACAAGCCAGTCGTTTGCGCGCGCACCCGCATTGCTCGGACGGAGGGGGAGCAGCTGGACAACACGGGCGCACGCGCGACCTGCCGCCGGAAACCGGCAACAGACCATCACGTCAATCCAAAGGTTAAGCCCTTAGACCAGCGCGAATTTCAGCAGTTTAATCGCGTGGAAGTCGCTGACATCCCCGCCCACACGCTTGGTTGCATAGAACAACACATGTGGCTTGGCGCTGAACGGATCGCGTAGAATGCGCAGATCCGGGCGTTCGGCAATGGTATAGCCCGCGTGGAAATCACCAAACGCAATCGCTGGCGCCCAATCGGCGATATCCGGCATATCCTCGGAAATCAGCACCGGATACCCCATCAAACGCGCTGGCTCGCCTGCTGACAGACCATCAGACCACAAGAACCGGCCATCCGCGTCTTTCATTTTACGAACAGCGCCTGCGGTTTTGGAATTCATCACAAAAGTCGCATTGGCCCGATACCGCGCCCCCAGCGCATAGACCAGATCAACAACAGAATCCGCCGGATTTACCGCCGCAAAATCGCCTGTTGCCCCGGTCAGTACATGGCCGATTTCGCCCCAGACTTCGGAGCCGTTGGCAGCACTTGCATAGGTCAGAAAACCCTTGGGTTTATCGATACCATCGCCGGAAATGAACGCGCCACCTTCAGCACGGGCAAATTTATCGGCGATACGTTCCGCCAACCAATCCTCAACATTGAACGCGCTGTCATCCAGCAAACGCTGGCTGGCCTTCGGCAGTGCCGAAAGTTCATGCAACGGAATGCTTATCCGCTCAACTTGCGGCGTGCCGGTTTCAGACGTCGACGTGGTCTCGTTGGCCCAACCGGCACCAATGTCCGTGTGATCAACCAGCACGTCATAAGCTGTCGCTTCGACCTGCACCACATTGGCCACGGCCCGAATTGACGACGCGTTGCGCAAAACCCCGGCAATCGTGGCCGCAGTCGCCGGATCAACCAGATAGCCGCCATCAGCAGCAACCGCCGTTGACAACGCCTTTTCCTCGACAACCAACCCGCGCAACCCGTCATCGTCACCCGATCGCAAATAAGCAGCAAATGCCTTCTTGTGCGGTGCTTCAACATCGGCACCCTGGCTCAGTGCCGGGCGCAGTGCGTGGGTGAAATTCTTGCGATCAATCATGGTCAAACGATCTTCCTGTTTTGTAAGGCGCGACTTCATATCGGCCTGAAATGTGTTGAAATCACTTAAAAATCCTGCCAGGGCTGTTTTCACTTCCAGTGCCGGATTTGCCCCGGACAAACCAGAAATACGGTCCGTCTTGGTTTCGGTTTTGCTCATAAATGTTTCCTGTTCTCAATGAAAACTAATGCTGGTCAAATTCGGCCAACATGGTCCTGGCTTCGGCAAACGCGTCCGCCAATTGTTGCACCAGATCCATCGGTTCGGCCTCGGCCTTGCCTTGAACCCGTGCTTCCGGAAGCATCGGAAATGTCACTAGTGACACTTCCCACAGTTCCAGCTCGTGCAAGAGCCGCTGGCCCTTGGCATTCTTTTCCGCCCGTAACGTGCGGTATCCGATCGACAAACCGTCAATCGCCCCGGCCTGCACCAAGGCAAGTGCCTCGGCCCCCTTCTGAATTTCCGTCAGAAACCGGCCTTTGACGAACAACCCCTTGCCGTCTTCAATCACTTCGTCCCAAATTCCAATCGGTTGCGCCGGGTCATGCTGCCACAGCATTTTCACCCCTCGCCCCTTGGCTTTCAGCGCCTTAAGGCAAGCCGCATAAGCGCCTTGTTGAACCACGTCGCCGCCCTGATCAGCAGCTCCGAAAACCGAGGCATAGCCTGTGATCACGCCGGCATCACTGACCCCCACACCTTCCTCGAAACGGCAGAACTTGGTTTCAAGTCCTGTCGCAGATACACCTTGCAACATATTGGTTTTCCTTACTTCGGTGAAATTTCCATCAGCGTCAGCGCGCCCTGCATCAGAATGAAACCCGCCACACCGTAAACCGCCAGCCACAGCCGCCGCTCTAGTCGTTCCAGCATGGTTTCAATCGTGAAAAGCCGTCGTTCAAGGCCTGCCCAGCGTTCTTGCGTTACCTTTTCATGGGTTTCGATTCGCGCCGCAGCTGCATCAAATGGCTCGTATAAAAACCGCGAACCACCGGTGCGATTACGTTCACTCATCGGCCACCTTTGGCAGACCCAGCAACGAACGCTTTTCCACATCACTCAAAAACGTCGCCTCGCTGACTCGCTTCCAGCGTGCTTCACGCTCCAGCGAAAGCGCCGGGATACCGTCAAGATCGGGCACCAGTTGCACGATCTCGCCGGTAAATGTCGCCAACCAATTTGCCAATGTCGCCAACACCTTGCCTGCCATTGGCAATACCGTCAGGCGATAAAATGCCCGGTTGGCTTCTTGATAATTGGCAAAAGTTGCATCCCCCGGCAGGCCCAACAACATCGGCGGCACACCAAAGGCCAGAGCAATTTCCCGCGCAGCACTTTCCTTGGTTTTCTGGAACTCCATATCACTTGGCGAAAACCCCATCGGTTTCCAGTCAAGTCCACCTTCCAGCAACATCGGTCGCCCGGCATTCGCTGCACCCTGATGGTGGCTGGCCATTTCATCCAGCAGGCGGTCATATTGATCCTGGGCCAGTGAACCTTGCCCGTCCGAGCCTTTGTAAACAATCGCGCCAGAAGGCCGCGCCGCATTGTCCAGCAGCGATTTTGACCATCGCGAAGCCGCGTTATGAACATCCAGAGCCGATGCCGCAGCCTGCATCGGGCTTAGGCCATAATGATCGTCCTGCGGATGGAAGCTGCAAAAATGACAGATCGGCGTCACCCCTCCGGTCATATCAAACCGGTGCTTCTTTGCCCCGACCTTATAGTCATAGGCAACCGGCCACCCATCGCTCCCCGGCACCAACGACATTCGATCAGACCGCAGCACATGTAATTCAAACGGCTGGCCTTTTTCGTCTGCAACCGCTTCCAGATACCCGTCGCCACTTAACAGCAATTGCCCAAACAGGTTTTCCAACAAATCTGCCCGTCCCTGCGCCCCGTTTGGTCGCGCCAACAAGCTCAGAAGCGGGTGCACGTCGTATCGTTTATCAGCGTCCTGCAAAACCACTGGCAACGCGCTAGCCGCTTCAGCAATCATCTTCACGCAGCGAAAACCAACCGGATTCCCGGCAAACCCAGTACGTGTTAACGACACCGTATCCCGCGCCGACCAGGCCACTCTGCCTCCACCGTGAAAAGCAATCACCGGTCCAGTGGCCGAGGCCTTCACCTCGGCTAAAGTCGCTTCCGCGCGTTTCAAAAAGTTAAATGCCATTCACAATGCTCCATTAAATTCCGTTTGCAATTCTCAGAGAGGTAAATATCCCCGCCGGAGGCTAGAAATTCAGCCCGATCACAACCCGCGCACCCTTGGACGCTGGTAAACCGCCGCTGCATCAATCATCAGATCGGTCAACGCCCAAACCAGCGCATCCACCCGATCCGGGCTGCCACGCCCTTCAAAACCGCGCCCGGTCATTTCGGCCATCTGATCTTCAAGCCGCCCCAAGCCGCGCAGATGCTTAACCCGCCCTTGCTCGTATAAGGCCACCACAGGTTCCGCTCGCGCCGCCTTACCCCGGCTGGCCCGGACCCCCCGGTAACTGACCAGCGCATCGTTCTGCCGGATCACCGTTTCCACCAGATCTCCGCCTTGGTTTACCTCGGCCACAATCCGGTCAGCCCCGTATCGGTGATAAGCCGCAATCGCCGCCTGTGCCCAAACCTGCGGGCTGGCACCGCTAACAGTTGCATCGGCAATCACCCAAGCCCGCCAATCCTGCGGCGGCCCCGTCGTCACCGCACCGACCACAATGATCCCGCAATCGTCCGACCCCTTATGCCCCGTCACCGGCGGATCCACCGCCACCACCACCCTGTCCGGTGACGGGGCCACGTCAATCCGCGCCCCTTCAAGCATTGCTTCGGTCCACAAGGCCCCTTCACTTTCGTTCAGAACCTCGCCCTCCAATTCCTGGCGGCCAAACCGCGTGCCGCCATATTTTGCGGTAACCTCTTCAAGGAACGAGGCCGCCAAAAACGCCTTATTGGCCTGCGTCGGGGCCGAAGTCGTCACAGTCGTCCCCCGCGCCAGAATTTCCTTCAAAACCGGCACGTTCTGCGGCGTTGTTGTCACCACCTGCTGTGGGGCCGATCCCAAACGCAGGCTAAACTGCAGCATGTCCCAGGTTTCCCGGCCCTTTTTCCACTTGGCCAGTTCGTCCACCCAAGCCGCGTCAAATTGCGGCCCGCGCAGGCTGTCCGGGTCATGTGCTGAAAACACTTGCGCCACCGCACCATTCTCCCAAACCAGTCGTTTGCGGGTGGCTTCCCATTTTGGCACCCGGTCAGGCGGCGAACAGGCCAGAATGCCGCTTTCGCCAAAAATCATCACCTCACGCACCTGCTCGATGGTCTCGCCTACCAGGGCCACCCGCCGGGCCCGCCCGGCGTCAAGCGGCGTCGCCCCTTCAACCTGGCTGCGCACCCATTCTGCCCCAGCCCGGGTTTTACCGGCCCCGCGCCCTCCAAGGATCACCCATGTTTTCCAGTCACCGTCCGGGGCCATCTGATGGTCCATTGCCCAAAATTCGAACAGATAGGGCAAGGCGGCCGCTGCATACGGTGCAAGACTTGCAAGAAAGCCCTCAATCACCTCCGGCGGCTGCAAGGCAAGCCAGGCGGCGCCCGACTTCCCGCCGCGCCTCAGCGAGGTCAAGGGCATGTCCGTCTGAAATTCCTGCGCATTCGCGCCTTTGTGTCTCAAGCTGTTTCTCCTGCTCACGCACCGACAGCAACGATTTCCAATAAAGCGCCAGCGAGTTTGAAAAGGCCCGCACTTCAGGATCGGTCGCTTCATTTAACTTGGCGATCCCCAACTCCAGGTTCGCGCTGATTTTGGCAAAGTCTGCTTGTGCCTTCCGAAGCATGTCTTCGGCTGGCGTTCCCGTTTCGGGCAGTTCTATAGTCATATAGCTAAAGGCCTTCTCATGCTCCGCACGAGGGAAACAAAAAAGCGACCCACCGTTTCCAGTGTGCCGCTAACCCATTTCTTCCAGCTTGATACAATGTATACTTTGAAGCGCTCTACAAGTCAAGAGATATCTTCTAGGTTGCATAAAAAATTCACCCGAAAATCAGTCCCCAGACGCTCCCGCCTTCTTTTCCGCCTCGATCTTTCGCCACGCGCGCACGTTTTTGTTATGCTCGTCAATGGTTTGCGAAAAAGCATGGCCGCCGGTTCCATCCGCCACAAAAAACACAAACTTACTATCCTCAGGGTTCAAAGCCGCCTCAATCGAGGCTTTCCCTGGGTTTGCAATCGGTGTTGGCGGCAATCCGTCGATCAAATAGGTGTTATAATCCGTCTTGCCGCGCAATTCGCTTGCCCGCAAACCGCGTCCCAAAGGCCCTTTGCCCATGGTGATTCCATAAACCACTGTCGGGTCGGTCTGTAGCCGCATGCCCCGGTTCAGCCGATTGATAAAAACCGAGGCAACCAATTTACGTTCGGCCACCAACCCGGTTTCTTTTTCGATGATCGACGCCAAAGTCAAAGCCTCCTCAGGCGTATTCAGCGGCAGCCCCTCGGCCCGCAACGACCAGGCTTCGCTCAAAATCTTGCGCTGCGCGTCTGCCATCCGTGTCAGCACCGATTGCCGGCTGTCACCTTTGGAAATCGAATAGGTGTCGGGCGCCAACCAACCCTCCGGCGGAATGTCGGTTATTTCCCCGCTCAACAGCAGTTCGACATTCAGCAATTGCACGATCTGCCAACTGGTCAGCCCTTCAGGCACCGTCACCTGATAAGCCAGTGCCCGCCCCGAGGTCACAAGGCCCAGAATATCCTTCATCGACGCATGCGCCGGCACTTTATATTCGCCAAACTTCAGCTTCCGGTCATCGCCGCCGTATCGGGCCGCGATCCTGAATATACGACCGTTGGAAATCAGCCCCTGTGCTTCCAACCGCTCGGACACCGCCTTCAAACGATCACCTGCGGCCACCACGAAAACTGCGTCTTCGCTGAATTCACCGGCTACCTTCATTTGCGCAGCCCCCCACGCAATTACCCCGCCCAGCATCAGCATAAGGACGATCAGCAGTGTTATAGCGTTCGAGGCAATGTGGCGAACCATATCCTGTTATCCGTTTACCCGGCCAAACAGCACCGAGGCGTTGGTGCCGCCAAAACCGAAAGAATTTGACATCGCGACATCGATCTTGCGCGCAACCGCAACCTTTGGGGCCAGATCAATCAGCGGTTCAACCGCAGGATTATCAAGATTGAGCGTCGGTGGCGCCACCTGATCGCGCAAAGCCAAAATGCAGAAAATTGCCTCGACTGCGCCTGCAGCCCCCAAAAGATGGCCAATTGCCGATTTCGTTGACGACATCGTGGCGTTCTTGGCATGTTCACCCAGCAAACGTTCCACCGCCGCCAATTCGATGGTATCAGCCATCGTACTGGTGCCATGCGCATTTATGTAATCAATCGCATCCGGCGGCAGGTCTGCATTCTTTAAGGCAGCCTGCATCGCCCGATACCCGCCATTGCCGTCTTCTGCCGGGGCGGTAATATGATAGGCATCGCCCGACATGCCGTATCCCAGAATTTCACCGTATATCTTAGCACCGCGCGCCTTGGCGTGTTCGTATTCCTCAAGCACCACGATACCCGCGCCTTCACCCATAACAAAACCATCCCGGTCGCCGTCATAAGGGCGCGAAGCGGCCTGCGGATCATGCGCACGTTTTGTCGACAACGCCTTACAGGCATTAAATCCAGCAACCCCGATCTCGCAAATCGGCGCTTCGGCACCGCCAGCAACCATGACATCTGCGTCGCCAAACATGATCAGCCTTGCCGCGTCACCAATCGCATGCGCGCCGGTTGAGCAGGCGGTGACAACCGAATGGTTCGGACCTTTGAAACCAAACCGTATCGACACCTGACCCGAGATAAGATTGATCAGCGAACCGGGAATAAAGAACGGCGAAATCCGCCTTGGGCCTTTTTCCTTTAGCAATATCGCCGTATCGGCAATGGTCGATAATCCACCGATACCGGACCCGATCATCACACCTGTGCGCAACCTATCCTCTTCATCTTCAGGCTCCCAACCAGCATCGCGCACCGCCTGAACAGCGGCCGTCATGCCATAAAGGATAAAGTCGTCGACCTTGCGGCTGTCTTTCGGGGCCATCCAGTCGTCGCGGTTGAACGTCCCGTCTGTGCCGTCGCCAATCGGGATCTCGCAGGCGTAGTCGGTGACCAGATGAGATGCGTCAAACCGCTTTATGGTGCCTGCTGCCGATTTCCCGGCCAACAGACGCGACCATGTTTCCTCGACCCCGCAAGCCAATGGCGAAACCATTCCTAATCCTGTGACAACCACACGACGCATTCACTCACCTCTTGATACTGCCTCTTAACTTGGGCACCTGATACGAAAAACCGCAACAGGGAGCAAGCACTACTGCCTATTGCGGCCAACTGGCAAATCGCCGTTGCTGCTCGACCGCATTTCGCAGCTGAATTTTCAACTTTACCAACTCGATTTCCAAGAACATCGCGTCATTGGTATCTTTGGCAGTATTGCGCCGCTTCAGTTCATTTATCTTTTCCTCAACCCGCCAGATATTCTGTTCAATCCTGTCGATCCCGACTTGCAAATTGCGGTATTTGGCGCCGAAATTATAGCCGCGCTGCATTTTTTCTATGGCTGTCTTGCTGCAAACCGCGCTGATTTTTGCCCCGCACGGCCAAGCAAATAGGCGGATTTCGGCGTACAATAGGCCAGCACCCCGGCTGCATGCCCGCGCAACCACTCCGCTGCATTTGGTTGAACACCAGCCGATGAACACGTCTGACGAAGTTGGGCAAGATAATCTTCGGTCAATCCCATATGCCCGTCAGACAGGCCCATCTAATACCAGTCATCACTTTGGCAGGTTTGTTTATGGGTCAGCCCCTTGTTTATTAGTATCCGGAAAGCATCCCGCCAGCACCAGCAGAGCCAAACTCATCAAGATGGGCAACCCCCTTGCCCGCCTCTGCAGAATTCTCATCATTGCCACCATAGCTCCGACTCCTCAAGCGACGCGTGCATTTGGCTGCATTATAACGCGAAAAGGCGCCCCTAGGGACGCCTTTTCTGAATGCTCAGGGGTAAACCGCTTATGAAGCTTCGGTAATAAACTTTACCGCATCGCCAAACGATTGGATCGTTTCAGCCGCGTCATCCGGAATTTCAATTCCGAATTCTTCTTCAAACGCCATCACCAGTTCAACGGTGTCAAGGCTGTCAGCGCCAAGATCGTCAATGAACGAGGCATTTTCTGTTACCTTGTCTTCGTCAACGCTCAAGTGCTCGACAACAATTTTTTTAACGCGATCTGCGATGTCGCTCATTTTTTGTTCCTCATAGTTGCGGGATATTTCCCGTTTCCCAGCCAAAACCACCTAATGGCAGTCATCCTGACCTGTTAGATTGGGTGAAACTGCATATTTTGCAAAGTTCCGCCCGGCAATTCTGAAGCGCGCTATAGCACAAGTTTTCCTGAACGCAAATGGAATCACTCGCTAAATCAGATGGTATCAGATCATGGCCATGCCACCGTTAACATGCAAGGTCTGTCCAGTGACATAAGCCGCCTCGATCGAGGCTAAATAAAGTGCTGCGGCTGCGATTTCATCTGCCTCACCCATCCGACCAGCCGGAATGGCCGCCAGAATGCCAGACTTCTGGGCGTCACTCAGTTTGTCGGTCATCGCCGTGGCAATAAAACCCGGCGCGATGCAGTTGACCGTAATCCCGCGGCTCGCAACTTCGGCCGCAATTGATTTTGACATACCAACCATCCCCGCCTTGCTGGCCGCATAGTTCGCCTGCCCTGGATTGCCCGTGGTGCCAACCACCGACGACACGTTAATGATCCGCCCCCAGCGGGCTTTCATCATGCCGCGTATCGCGCCGCGACACAGCCGCATGGTGGATGTCAGGTTGATGTTCACAACGCTGGCCCAGTCATCATCTGACATGCGCATGAACAGGTTATCCTTGGTCACTCCGGCATTGTTCACCAAAATATCCAGACTTCCCATAACCTCGACTGCTTGCTTTGGCAAAGCATCAACTGCCTCGGCGTCTGACAGGTTGCACGCCAGAACATGCGCCCGATCGCCCAGTTCCGCCGCCAAAGCGTTCAGCGGTTCAATCCGGGTACCTGACAAAGCGACCGTCGCACCAGCGCCGTGCAAGGCTTTTGCGATCGCCGCGCCAATACCACCGGAAGCCCCGGTTACCAGCGCATTTTTTCCTTTTAAATCAAACATATACATTCCTTACTTCATGTTAGATGCGGTCACGGCAACCTCGTCAGGCGTGCCGACCGCCTGACACACCGCTTCACGCTCGATCCGCCGGATCATGCCCGACAGCGCCTTACCGGCGCCAATTTCATAAAACTCGGTCACGCCTTGTGCGACCATCCAAATCACCGATTCCCGCCAGCGGACCGATCCGGTGACCTGCGCCACCAACAATTCGCGGATATCACCCGGGTCAGTCACTGCCTCGGCCCTGACATTTGCTACCACCGGCACGCCTGGCACATTAACCGTAACTGCTGCCAAAGCCTCGGCCATAACTGCCGCTGCCGGGGCCATTAATGCACAATGAAAAGGGGCGGAAACCGGCAACAGTATCGCCCGTTTGGCCCCATGCGCCTTGGCAATATCAAGTGCGCGTTCAACCGCATCTTTATGGCCGGAAACAACCACTTGCGCGGGGTCGTTATCATTTGCCGCCTGACAAATCTGCCCCTGCGCCGCCTCGGCCGCGACCTTTGTTGCGGTTTCAAAATCCAACCCCAACAAGGCGGCCATCGCACCAATTCCAACCGGAACAGCCTCTTGCATCGCTTTGCCACGTATCCGCAGCAATCGCGCGGTGTCCGAAAGGCTTAGCGCGCCCGCAGCACACAACGCGGAATATTCGCCCAACGAATGCCCGGCAACATACGCAGCCGCCGAAACGCCAACGCCTTCGGCTTCAAGTGCGCGCATTGCCGCGATGGAGGTCGCCATCAACGCCGGTTGCGCGTTTTGGGTCAGCGTCAGGCCGGCAATATCACCGTCCCAGATCAACCCGGACAGGTTTTCGCCAAGGGCTGCATCCACTTCATCAAATACCGCTTTTGCCGCCGGATAAGCCTCGGCCAGGGCCTTACCCATGCCAATTGTTTGCGCGCCCTGCCCTGGAAAAACGAATGCCCGTGCCATTACCACCTCTTTGAATTCGATCAAATTGGTCTAGCGGCCTCAATTCTCAGCGTCCAGCCCTTTTCAAAGCCACCTGCACAGCAAAAAGGCGAGCGTTTCAACCGCTCGCCTTTCTTATGCCTGTAATTGTTACTGCCTGATTTTTTGGCTTAGCCGAAATTGACGTCCTCGCGACCGCCACCCAGCAAATAGTCATAATCCCCAAGCGCGGCGACAGCACTGTCACTGGCCGGGTCCAGAACATTCATGCCGTAACTACTTCCGGATTGCGGTGTATAGGTCGAGGTGCCTGAATTATTGGTGTAAGTCGTGCTGTCGGTGTCATTTGTATAGGTCGAACTGCCCGTGCTGCTGTTATAGGTCGAACTCCCGGTACTGGAGGTATATGTCGAACTGCCTGCACTGCTGGAACTGCCGCCGCTTGTTGGAGCGCTGCTGCTGGTTGTATCGATTTCCGGATCAGAGTCATCAGTCGATGTACTTGAAACATCCGTGTAAGACGGACTGGTCGCGTCCGATGACATGCCTTGATAGCTGGACAAAACTTCTTTTCTGTCGTTCGCCAGAAATTCAGCACCGGTTGCAAAATTACCGACGGCCAACAATGCGATTCCGACGACCGCTCCCATCAGAACAACTTGGTCTGTCGTGACAGAGCCTGACTCGTCGGCCCAAAAGTTCTTTTTCTTTGGTTCCGCTAAAACCAGCAATTTCTCTTGCTTTCTATCGGTCATCTTGGCCTCACAATCTTCGATCAGATTAATGCGTCATCTTTCAAGTAAACGGCGCAAAGGTAATTTTTGTTCGACGTCGAATGTTGCTTCAGAATGTGACACCACCGCGGCTTGAATAGGAAAGTCCGGTGGTTTCTTTGTGTCAGAATGACGGTTTCCTTTGATTCTTTCTGCAATTTCAATACAATCCAAACCAAGGCTACGCATTGTTTCCAACTCGGCCCAATCCGCGTGCCCAACACGTTTCGCCACTGTGCAGCTCCGATAGACAATGACGTTGTTTTATCGACCATTTCCGGCGGTTTCCGCTTGCGCCACAGCGCCAGTCGCCTATAACGCCCCATCTTTCGCAGATATATGAACGCGGATGCCTCTCGTATGCGGCCAGCGAAAGTGTTAACGGCCGACATGTTGAAGCACGCTTGAGAAAAGGAATACGATATGTCGCTCTACGAGCACGTATTTATTTCGCGTCAGGATTTGTCCAACACACAGGCTGAAAGCCTGGTTGAACATTTCAGCGCAGTCTTGGCCGATAATGGTGGCAAGATTGTTGACAGCGAATACTGGGGCCTGAAAACCATGGCCTATAAGATCAACAAAAACCGCAAGGGCCATTATGCCTTTCTGAAAACTGATGCGCCTGCGCAAGCGGTTCAGGAAATGGAACGCCTGATGCGTTTGCATGATGATGTGATGCGCGTGATGACCATCAAGGTCGCTGCGCATGAAGAAGGCCCCTCCGTTGTGGTTCAGGCTAAAAATTCACGTGACGACCGGCCCGCTCGCGGCCCGCGTCGCGATTGATCGGAAAGGACCTGACCAATGGCTAACAAACCGTTTTTCCGCCGCCGCAAGTCTTGCCCGTTTTCCGGGGACGATGCGCCGAAGATCGACTATAAAGACGTGAAACTGCTGCAACGCTATGTTTCCGAGCGCGGCAAGATCGTGCCGTCCCGTATCACCGCAGTCTCTGCGAAAAAGCAGCGTGAATTGGCCCGTGCCATCAAACGCGCCCGCTTCCTCGCCTTGCTGCCCTATGCTGTACGATAAGGAGAACCCAAATGGACGTTATCCTTCTTCAACGCGTTGCCAAGCTTGGCCAGATGGGCGACGTTGTGTCCGTCAAGCAGGGTTTTGCCCGCAATTTCCTTTTGCCCCAAGGCAAAGCATTGCGCGCAACTGCCGGCAATATGAAAGCTTTTGAATCGCAAAAGGTTCAGCTTGAAACCCAGAACATGGAAGCCAAAGGCGAGGCCGAAGCGGTCGCTGCCAAATTGGACGGCCAACAGTTCATCGTTATCCGTTCAGCTTCAGACAGCGGTGCGCTTTATGGGTCGGTTACCAATCGCGACGCAGCAGATGCTGCCACCGATGGCGGCTTCACCGTTGACAAAAAACAGATCGTGCTTGATCGCCCGATCAAGGAACTGGGTTTGCATGACGTAACTGTCGTTCTGCATCCCGAAGTTTCCTGCAAGGTCACCATCAACGTCGCCCGTTCGGTTGAAGAGGCCTCGTTGCAGGCGTCTGGCAAATCGATCCAGCAACTTGCCGCCGAGGCCGAGGCCGAAGCCGAGTTCGAAATCGCCGAGCTGTTTGACGATATGGGTGCCGCAGCCCAGGAAGACTTTGACGACGATCGCGCACCTGCTGCACAAGCCGAGGCAGACGAAGCTTAAACAGCCCGATACGTTTGAAATTTGCCGCGTCCGGATCATACCGGGCGCGGTTTTCGTTTAAGGGGGTTCTCCCGCCCCATTGCGACCTGCGGCCGAAATGCGTTGGGCCGGGCCCCAAAACTGCGTTTCGGGGCCCATGGCCTTCGGCCCGAGGATATTTTAACCTCTGAGAGGTTTGGGGGTTTTAAAACCGCGCCACCGTCACCCCTGCGCCTTCAAGCCTCTCGCGCACCTTTGCGGCCAGCCGAACCGCCTCGGGATTGTCGCCGTGAACACAGATCGTTTCAGGCCGCACCGGTACTTTCAGACCGTTGATCGAGGTTATTGCCTGATCCTCGACCATACGTAACACGTGATCCGCCGCCTGAGCCGCATCATGGATCACAGCGCCGGGTTGCGAGCGCGACACCAGTGTGCCGTCGTCGTTATAGGTCCGATCCGCGAAAACCTCGCGCACCAGTGGCCCGCCCGCAGCAAGGGCCGCATGTTCAATCTCGGTCGCGGCCACCGCCATGATCACCAGATCATCGGACAGGCGACGCACCGCACGTGCAAACACGTCTGCCATTGGGCGATCAGTCATGCACATATTCGACAAAGCCCCGTGCATTTTCACGTGCCGCAGGTCAGCCCCTTCAGCTGTGGCAATCGCCTGCAACGCACCGATCTGATAGATGATCATCGCCCCAAGCGCCTCGGGCGAGGTGCCGGTAATTTGCCGCCGCCCAAAACCCTGTAAATCGTCAAACCCCGGATGCGCCCCTATGCCGACGCCCTTGGCCAGACACAGACCCACCGTGCGCGCCATTTCTGCCGGGTCGCCCGCATGAAACCCGCAGGCAATATTCGCCGAGGTCACAATATCCAGCATTTCAGCATCGCGCCCCATGCGCCACGCCCCAAAACTTTCGCCAAGGTCTGCGTTAAGATCAATTGTTGGCATTCTGTCCCTCGTTAAGTGGTCACGCTTCCGCGCAAGATAGCTGGAATGTGGCATCCAGTGCCTTGTCCCGCAACGGTGAATTGCAACGAACCCGCGGGCGGTAAGCCAATCTTAAGAGATATACGCCATTTTCACGGTGGGGAAGACACGCGAGAGGGAATTATTATGTCAAATGCGCTTGCCACCATTGGTGGGATGCCGTCGAATGCCGTTTCGACAAAAAGCGGAGCAAACGGTCAGCCGTCGCGACAACCGGAATCCCAAAAAATCCATTCGCTTTCGCGCGAACAAAAGGCGGCTGTGATCGTGCGCTTGTTATCATCAGAAAGCGACCTGCTGCCAATTGGTGGGCTGGAAGCCAAGAACATGGCGCGACTGGTACATGCGATGGCCGGGATGAGCTTTGTTGACGAAGCCACCACGCTGCAAATCGTCCAGGAGTTTTTGGCTGAATTTGACAGTTTTGCGCTTTATTTCAAATCCGGGCTTTCCGGGGCGATTTCAACGCTGGATAAATATCTAAATCAGGAAGTGCGCAGCCTTTTGTCCACCTCCCCCGATCCCGAGGCGCCACATGATCCGTGGTTTGTCGTTTCAGCGATGGAGGCGAGAATTCTTGCGCAGGTTTTGATGCATGAAACACCGCAAGTCACAGCGATTGTCCTGTCAAAACTGACGGCCACAATTGCCGCTGAAGTTTTGATCCAGCTTGATACCAATCAGGCCCGTGCGGCTACCCTGGCAGCGGTTAAAATCGATCATGTTTCCCTGGAAACCATTCAGCAAATCGGTGGTGCGATTGAACAAGCCGCAGCAAGGCTTGGTCGTAAAGGCGCGCTGGCTGGCACGCCGGTTGATCGGGTCGGGGCAATTCTGAATTTCACCCCGGGTGCCATGCGCGAAGACATGCTGGATAATCTTAATACGGCCGCACCAGACCTTGCCGAACAAATTCGCCGTGTGATGTTCACGTTTGGCGACATTCCCGACCGGGTCGAATTCAAAGACGTGCCAAAACTGGTGCGCGCCGTTGATAACAAAACCTTGGTCACAGCTCTGGCCGGTGCGCTGGTCAGTCAAAAAGAGGCGGCCGAGTTTATCTTCGCCAATATGTCCAAGCGCCTGTCCCAGCAACTGGCGGAAGAAGTGAAAGAAATCGGCGACGTCAAACCAAAAGATGCCGATGCGGCGATGACCAAGGTTATTCAAGGCATCCGCGAGCTTGAAATTCAGGGCGAACTGTTTCTGATCTCGCCCGAAGAATAAAATTGGTGTGCTTACTGGCCATCTGCCGTCGGCAGGGCCACAGGTACCGGCGCCGGTGTGCCAAACCCTTTTGACATTGGTGAACCGGTCAGCCAAATCGCCTTGCGGGCCTTTATCTGGCCAAGGCGCCCTTCAAACATCACGCTGTTGTTCGGCGCGACCAGCCTAAGCTCTGACAGGGCCGCCGCAGAAATCGGCAACATATCTCCAACCGCCAATGTCATCGCCCGGCCCAACGGCAGTTCGATGGTTTCCAGCACGGCCTGCATTTTATACGCCGCCCCCAGCAGGTTTTCGGCAAGACAACGATCCCAGACCGGGTCACGGGCGGGGATCGCGGCACTGCGCCCATGCGCCCAGGTTTTTTGGGTCAGCGCCAGTTGAAACCTGCCGCCACGAATGCCGCCCTGAAACTGCATGGTCCCACCGATCCAGCGAAATTCCGTCCGCTCAAGCGCAAAGGCAAGTTGGCGCGCGTCGGTCTCGTGACGGACAATTTTATGAAGTGGCATAACCGCGTGGCCCACAGATTTATCGGCCTCGACGCTAAAGGCTGCCAGTAAATGCGTGATAAACTCACCGCACAAAGTGGCATCAATCAGGGTTGGCTTTCGGGCAAGCCGCAAAACGCTGTCGTCTGGCGCGCGGGTTTCAAGTTCGATCAGCGCGTTAACCAAAACGGCATCAAGCCAAATCAATCCGGCGCAACCACCGGGCGGACTGATCACATATAACAAGCCCGGATCAGGGGTCGCCGCCAACAAATCGGTCACCCCTGATTGCCCATTATCGCCGTCGATTATGTTTGCCTCGATGTCAAATAACGCCCGCGCGCATTTTCCCAGCGCCAATTCCAGCAAGTCCGCAGACCTTGCGAATACCGAAGCGTCATCCGCCGCCGCCAAGGCGATCATTTTGCGTAATGTGTTCTGGCCGGTAGTCATAAAGGTGGCTGCTTGCGTCAAATCCGTTGGCTTTCAACTTAAAAGCACCAACTTTAGAAAACGTTTACAAACAAGCGTCAGACCATTGGTTTGCCGCTATTTTCCGCCAACTCGATCGGGAAAATAACTCTGAACAACGTACGGCCGTCCCCGGGCACAAATTCAATCTTACCGCCCAGATTACGCATGATCTCGCGACTGATCGCCAAACCAAGCCCGGCGCTGCCCGCAGATGAGGCATCAGACAACCGCGAAAACTTTTCAAACACGATTTCCCGATGTTTTTCGGCAATGCCCGACCCGTTGTCGCGAAAATCCATCTTGACCAGATCGCCCAAGCGGCGTACCGCGATTTCCAACTCTGGCACGGCCACATCACAGTATTTTCGCGTGTTGGACACGAGGTTGATAAAGACTTGCGACAGGCGGTCCAGATCAGTGACAAGGTCAATGTCCTCGGATGGAAGATCGCGTATGATTTTCAATGGTCGTTCGTTATCATAGCTTGAGGTCGCGGCAATCGCCCGGTCCACCAGTTCTGACAATTTCCCATGGTCGCGCTTTAAAACCACTTGCCCGTTTTCCAGCACACTCAGGTCAAGAATTTCATCCAACAGGCGGGTTAAGCGAATACTTTCTTCCAGAATAATCGACGAATATTTGCGCGCTTGATCCTCGGTCAGGCTTCCGCCTTCGCGCAAAATTTCGGCGAAAGCCCGGATCGAGGTCATCGGTGTGCGTAATTCATGGCTGATCTGGCTGAGGAAACCATCCTTTTGAATGCTAAGTTCTGTCAGCTTTTCATTCGCGTGTTGCAGTTTTTGCGCGGTTTGCGCCAGCTCCTGCGATTTGGCTTCCAGCTGCACGGTATGTTCCATGATCTGTGCGGTTTCGTCGGCCACCGCGATCAGATCCTCAACCGACAGGGTCGCCCCATCTGTGATCTGACCAATCATCGCATGCGCGGTTGCTGCTCCAACGGTCCCGGCCATCTGGCGTTCCAACTGCTCTACAAAATCCCGCGTCGGATCCGGAAGGCCGCCTTCTTTGCCTTGCTTCAACGCCGCATCGCGAAACAACGCCAATGCGCGTTCACTGCCCAGAATACGCTGCGCCACCACCAGCAAATCATCCGTGGCCACCGACATCGACGACCGCTGCCCCTGCCCAGATGAATGCTGAAATACGTTGACGAACTGCACACCTTGCAGCCGTTCCAAAGGTGTTGGGAAGGTCACCATCGACACGACCAGAAACAGCAAGGTATTGACCCCCATGCTCCAGATCAGGGCATGCACCAGCGGGTCCATGTCCAGCACTCCAAATAATGCCCTTGGTCGCAACATTTCGATATGAAACGGCCCATAAACCAGCACATCAGCCGACATCAGCCAAGCCCCGCCAAAGCTGGGCAGAAACAGCGTATAGACCCACAGGAAAAAACCCGCACACAGCCCGGCAATCGCACCTTTGCGCGTGGCACCGCGCCAGAACAACCCGCCGATCAGCGCCGGTAAAATCTGCGCAACCCCGGTGAAAGCAATCAACCCGATTGACGCCAGCGCGCCGGTGCCGCCGGTAAACCGGAAATAGCCATACCCCAGCGCCAGAATGGCTGCGATGCTGATCCGTCGGCTGAGCAACAGTATGCTGCGCACATCGCCACTGACCGCTTGCCGCGACCGGCGCAGATACAGCCAGAATGGCATCACAATGTGGTTTGAAACCATGGTCGCCAACGCAATCGCGGCAACAATCACCATGGATGTTGCCGACGAAAAACCCCCCAGAAACACCAGCATCGCCAGCCCTTCTTGATTGTGGGCGATTGGCAGCGTCAGCACGAACAGGTCGGGATTGGCACCCTTTGGCAGCTCTGCCAGCCCCACCACCGCAATGGGCAGCACAAACAGGCTCATCAAAAACAGATACAGCGGAAAGGCCCACGAGGCGGTGGACAAATGGCTTTCGTCGGAATTTTCAACCACGGTTACCTGAAACATCCGCGGCAGACAGATAATTGCGGCGCCCGACAGGAACAGCAACGTAACCCAACGACTGCCACTGGTGCTCGACAGGTTGATATTGGCCTTTGAGACGCGCTCAAGAATGTCACTCGGCCCTTCTGCCACACCCCAGACAACGAAAATGCCGACGGCCAACAGCGCGAAAAGCTTTACGATTGCCTCAACCGCGATGGCGGTGACGACGCCGTGGTGGCGTTCATTGGCATCAAGGTTGCGGGTGCCAAACAGGATGGTAAAAACCGCCAGTCCCGCCGCCAACCAGAAAGCCGTGCCGTTTACATCGCTTGCCCCAAGCCCCGACGCTTCGCCGGTGGCAAGCGTTGCAAAACTCAACGCAACCGATTGCAGTTGCAGCGCAATGTAAGGCGTTGAACCGACAACCGCCAACAGGGTCACGATCACCGCCAGAAAGGCGCTTTTGCCATAGCGCGACGATAAAAGGTCGGCGATCGAAGTGATGCGGTGGGTGCGCCCGATTCGCACCAACTTGCGCAAAACCCACCACCAACCAACGAAAACCAGCGTCGGCCCCAGATAGATCGCAAAAAACTCAAGCCCGTTGCGAACCGCTGATCCAACCGCACCGTAAAATGTCCAGGCTGTCGTATAGATCGACAAGGACAGCGTATAAACCAACGGCGAGCGCAACCAGCCCAGCCGCCCGGCTTTGGCGCGCCGATCAGCGGCAAACGCCACGATAAACAGAAATGTTACATATAGTGTCGCAACCAGTACAAGGATGTTGAACGAAAGCATCAGTCGTCCGTTGCCGGGTCGCGCAAAAGCCGCGCGAAGATCATTGCCGCAAGGATCAACACGATCCAGACGCCAAACAAATAGAGCGCCATCGGGGTCGCGTCCGTGGTCAGGACACCGTTTACGAATAAAAACGGCAGTGGGAAAATCACCAAAACACCACCAAATATCGGCAATAACCGGGCCATATCGATCAGACGTTTGCGGCGATAGGATTTAACATCAAGATAGGGCGATTTCGGTTCCGCTGTCATGCAATCAACCCGCGCACTACGTCCAGCATTTCCTGATTTGAAAACGGCTTGGTCATATAATGACTGGCCCCAAGGTCTTGGGCTGCCTGCCGGTCCCTGGTCTGCCCCTTGGCGGTCAGCATCAACACCGGTAGTTTTTCGGTTTCGGCCCGACTGCGCAGATCCTGAAGAATTTCAAAGCCGCTGCGCCCGGGCAGCATCACATCAAGAATAACCAAATCAGGCGCCACACGCGCGATTTCAGCCACCGCTTTGGTGCCATCGGAATGGGTCGAAACTTTCCAGCCATCCTGCCTGAGGATAAACGAAATCGCTTCGATAATATTTGGCTCGTCTTCTATCAGAAGAACGTGTTTGGCCATCCACCAGTCCCCCCACCAGTCTGGCATTGATCATGCCGAGTTTTCGCCCTCAATTGCAAGCGGTTCAATTTGACGCCGCATGAATTGAAGGCTCGCGGCGCGCCGCGCACGCCAGATGCGGACAAACCCGGCAACTTGAGCCAACCCGCAAGACGGGTAAAGTATTCTGCGATCCGCCGGCCCGGCCAAGCGGTTGATAAGGCCGAATAACCATTGTTGCGCGCAAAATGGGCGGCGCATCGGATCCCGGATCACCCAGATAAATGCAAAAAGCCTCCGCCATAACGCTGATGTCATCAGGCGTCTGCAAAACCGCACGAAACGCTATATGTGGTCGACCGAGCGCCTGATAAAGCGGCAGCAACGAACACGCGGCGCCATATCGGGGCAATGCAAAGCCATGCAAAGATTTTCGCAACAACACCGCCCCAGAAGCATCGCATTGGATCAGTCCAAATCGGGGGTCGACTTCACTTTGCGGCAAAAAGGCCAAGCGACGGAAAATACTTGGCAGGGCTACTCCAAAATGTTGCGCCAATCGTGATGTTTCAAAATTCACGTCGCGACCTGTCGTCAGAAATGCGTCCAGCGGCATCGTTTCGGCATCATGCACATATTGCAAAAGCAGCCCCCGTGCGATCGACCGGGCGGCTTGTGACACCAACCCTTCGCCGCCGGCAATCACTTTTTCTACGGCCCCAACCGTGCCAACTTCCAACGCTGGAAAATGATGGTTATTGGCGCTCAGAAAAACATCCACCTCGTCCAGTGGCGTTGACGTTGCCTGAACATCATCGGCGGGCCGGTCAAAATACCGCGCCAGTGATTGTGACAAATCGGAAAGACGGGCACTTTCGTCATAGATATTCGCCTGAAATCGCCGCTGTTGCAGCGGCTCCAACTCTTGTGTTTGCGCCAGAATGCCGGATGTCGCCTGAATGGCTGTCACACTTGACAGCATCGCGTGCAGGCTTTCCGACAGAAACGGATCATGCGTCAGCCGATCGCTTAAACCTTCGACCGTGGCCTCCAGCGCCTGCACCCGCGACCCCAACTGGGCCAGCAACCGTGACCAGCCAGGAAAGCGCGTAACCATATCCTCGGCACGGTCCAGCTCGACCAGCACATCGCCGGTCGCGACAGCCTCAATCTCGCGCATCAACGCGCTGTCGGCCCCTTCCAGAATACTGGCGGAATCGACACGCAAGGCGGCAGCAATATCAAGGAGAACTTTGCCGGCGATTCCCCGGCGATTATGTTCAATCAAGTTCAGATAGGATGGCGATATCCCTGCAGCCAGCGCCACATCTGCCTGCTTCAGACCAAGCGACAACCGGCGTTCGCGAATACGGTTACCAACAAGGAATCGGCGGTGCATGAAAGCTCTTTCAAATTCAAGGCATTACGTTGAGTAACGTGAATTAATTTACACATAACTGTCCAAATTTGTACAGTACTTTACTAAAAAAGTGTTTTACAACAATAATTTGTTGCATAATTTACACATCCTCCACAATATGGTCACAGCCAAAAACTGGCCACGCTCCAGGCTCTGGGTCTGAAGCGCGACATTGACACGAATGGGAGGAAATTCATGTCCATTATTTATCCTAACCGGCGTTCGCTGCTGAAGGGCGGCGCTATCATGGGTGCAGGACTTGCTATGCCAATGGTGCTTGCAAGCCGTGCAGCTGCTTACACAAACGAACCCACTGGCGGTTCGGTTGTTCTGGGCTTTAACGTTCCACAGACCGGCCCTTACGCAGATGAAGGCGGCGACGAGCTGCGCGCATATATTCTTGCTGTCGAGCACCTGAATGGTGAAGGCGACGGCGGTGCGATGAACACATTCTCGTCCAAAGCCCTGACAGGCAGCGGTATTTTGGGCAAGAAAGTTGCCTATGTTACCGGTGACACTCAGACAAAATCAGACGCAGCACGGGCATCGGCCAAGTCGATGATCGAAAAAGACGGCGCAATCATGATCACCGGCGGTTCGTCCTCGGGTGTGGCTGTTGCTGTTCAGGGTCTGTGCCAAGAAGCCGGCGTTATCTTTATGGCTGGTCTGACACACTCCAACGACACCACAGGCAAAGACAAAAAAGCCAATGGTTTCCGCCACTTCTTTAACGCTTACATGTCAGGTGCTGCGTTGGCACCGGTGCTGCAAAACGCCTATGGCAGCGATCGTAAGGCATATCACCTGACGGCTGACTATACGTGGGGCTGGACCCAGCAAGCATCGATCCAGGCTGCAACCGAGGGCGTTGGCTGGCAGACAGTTAACAACGTTCTGACACCATTGGCGACGACCGACTTCTCGTCCTATATCGCCCCGGTTCTGAATTCGGGTGCTGATATCCTGATCCTGAACCACTACGGCGGGAACATGGTTAACTCGCTGACCAACGCAGTTCAGTTTGGCCTGCGCGACAAGATGGTGAACGGCAAGCAGTTTGAAATCGTTGTTCCGCTTTATTCGGAACTGATGGCAAAAGGCGCCGGTAAAAACATCGAAGGCGTGTTCGGTTCGACCAACTGGTCATGGACCCTGCAAGACGAAGGCACCAAAGCGTTCGTTAAATCCTTCGGCACCAAATACGGCTTCCCGCCATCCAATGCCGCTCAAACCGTTTACGCCCAGACCCTGCTCTATGCAGATGCCTGCCAGCGTGCCGGTACATTCAATCCTTGTGGTGTTGTTGCAGCACTTGAAGGCTTTGAATTTGATGGTCTTGGCAACGGCCCGACTCTTTACCGTGCCGCGGATCACCAGTGCTTCAAAGATGTGCTGGTCATGAAGGGCAAGCAGAACGCTGAAAACGAATACGATGCCCTTGAAATCGTTGAAGTTACGCCGCGTGCGCAAGTCGAATACGCGCCGGATCACGAGATGTTTGCCGGTGGCAGCCTCGGCACGTGTAACCCAGGCGCTTAATCGCCCTGTTAAAGGTTCCCCTTCTGGGGCCCTCTCCGGTCGCATTCAAAACCTACCCGGTTGAATGCGGCCGGACTTTTCGGCTAAGTATGGTCGGCAACATTCCAAAAACCTGAAGGTGGGAACGATGGACGCAATCCTGCTGCAAATCCTGAACGGTCTGGACAAGGGCAGCGCCTATGCGCTGATCGCACTTGGACTGACTTTGATCTTCGGCACGCTCGGCGTGGTAAACTTTGCGCATGGCGCGATTTTTATGATTGGCGCTTTCACGGCGGTAGCTTTCAGCAAGCTGCTGTCATTTTCTTTCGTCACGCTTGACCCGGTTAAGAAAAACTTTCTCGGCAAACCGCTTGAGATCCAGAATACGTATCTGGCCGAATGGTTTGGCGACACGGTGGGTAACGGTCTTATCGACTGGGCCGTGCCGCTTTCCATTCTGTTCTCGATCCCGATCATGCTGTTTATCGGCTACGCGATGGAGCGCGGCCTGATCAAACACTTTTACAAACGTCCGCATGCAGACCAGATCCTTGTGACATTCGGCTTGGCCATCGTGCTGCAGGAAATCATCAAAGCGTTCTTTGGTGCCAACCCGATCCCGACGCCAGCGCCTGAAATGTTCCGCGGCTCAATCGATTTCGGGGTTCTGATCGGCTTTGCTGAAAACGCGATCATCTATCCTTATTGGCGGCTGGTCTATTTCCTGTTTTCCGCCGTTGTCATCGGTGCGGTCTTTGCCTTTCTGCAATTCACCACCTTTGGCATGGTGGTGCGCGCCGGTATGGCGGATCGAGAAACCGTGGGCCTGCTGGGCATCAATATCGACAAGCGTTTCACCATCATGTTCGGCATTGCCGCTGCGGTGGCAGGGGTTGCCGGGGTGATGTACACGCCGATCAACTCACCGAATTACCATATGGGTATGGACTTTCTTGTCCTTAGTTTCGTGGTTGTGGTTGTCGGTGGCATGGGGTCTTTGCCGGGCGCGGTGCTGGCGGGGTTCCTGCTGGGGATCCTTGAAAGCTTTGCTTCGATGAACTTTTTCAAAGAGTTCATTCCCGGCGTCGATCAGATCATCATCTACCTTGTAGCAATCGTTATCCTGCTGACCCGTCCACGTGGATTGATGGGGCGCAAGGGCGTGATGGAGGAATAGACCATGCTTGGACTTGACAAAAACGACACCAAACTCCTTCTGATCGTCATTTGCCTGACAATGGCAACCCCTATCCTGCTGCAACCCTTTGCAGAAGGCAGCGGCATGGCGCAGTTCAACGCGGGCTATCCTGACCTTATGCAACGCTTTGCAATCTTTGGGATTTTCGCGATTGGTTTTAACATTCTGTTCGGGCTGACCGGGTATTTATCCTTTGGTCATGCGGCTTTTCTGGGGGTCGGGTCTTACTCGACCGTCTGGATGTTCAAGCTGTTGTCAATGAACGTGCTGCCCGGCCTAATTCTGGCGGTGATCCTGTCGGGCCTGTTTGCCTTGCTGATCGGGTACATCTCGCTCAGGCGCTCAGGGATCTACTTTTCAATCCTGACGCTGGCCTTTGCACAGATGTCGTTCAACATCGCCTATTCGGTGCTGACCCCACTGACCAACGGTGAAACCGGCCTGCAGGTTTACGCCTCGGACCCGCAATACCTGATGGACGAAACATCGTTGACCTCGACGCATTTCTTTGGCCTCGCAATGAGCGCCAGTCAAAAGGTTCTGTTTCTGGGCCGCGAGTTCACCTTTAACTTCGGCTATTATTTCTGCGCTGTGATCGCTATCGCAGCCTTTTACCTCAGCCTGCGGATATTTCGCTCGCCGTTTGGGTTGATGCTGCGGGCGATCAAGACCAACCAGACGCGCCTGAACTATACCGGCATCAACACCCGCCCCTACGCGCTGGCCGCGTTTGTGATCTCAGGCATGTATGCAGGTCTTGCCGGTGGTTTGCTGGCCTCGATGGACCCGCTGGCGGGGGCTGAACGGATGCAGTGGACCGAAAGCGGCACCGTGGTTCTGATGACAATCCTTGGTGGTGCGGGCACCCTGATGGGGCCGGTCCTGGGTGCGGGTTTCATCAAGTACTTTGAAAACATCTTTTCCAAGATCAACGAGAACGTGCTGCACCAGTGGTTCAGCTGGATGCCCGATGGTCTGGAAGATGCGGTCGTCTGGGTTCTGCATTTCTTTGTTGGCAAAGGCTGGAGCCTGACACTTGGTGGATTGTTCATGCTGGTCGTGATCTTCCTGCCCGGTGGTCTGGTCGAAGGCGGCCAAAGAATCGCAGCGTTACTGCGGCGGATGCGTAACAAGTCTGATGGTAAAAGTGCGGGCGACAAGCCCGGCACGACGCCAACAGCCGCCGAATAACGGAGGTTCTGATGGGAATTCTAGAAGTAAGGAACGTCTCGAAACGCTTTGGCGGCCTCAAGGCGCTGGATGATGTGAACCTGACCATCGAAGAAGGCACGGTTCACGCCATCATCGGCCCAAATGGCGCTGGCAAATCCACGCTGCTGAACTGCTTTGTCGGCAAACTGATCCCCGATACCGGCACGGTGATGTTCAACGGCCATTCTCTGCTGGGACAAAAACCGCATAAAATCAACCAGCTCGGCGTCAGCCGGGTGTTTCAGACACCGGAAATCTTTTCCGGACTGTCGGTGTTTGAAAACGTCATCATCCCTTGTTTTGCCAAACGCGATGGCTCGTTCCGGCTGCATGCGATTGAAACCGTGGCCAACGAAGTGGACATGGTTGAAAAAGCCGAACAGATGCTGATCGACGTCAACATGCAGGACAAACGCCACATGAACGCCGCCAGCCTGTCGCGCGGTGACAAACGTCGGCTGGAAATGGCGATGTGTCTGGCACAAGACCCAAGACTGTTATTGCTTGACGAACCTACCGCCGGCATGGCGCGGGCCGACACCAACAACACCATCGATTTGCTAAAGCAAATTCAGGACAGTCGGAACATCACCATGGTAATTATCGAGCACGATATGCATGTGGTATTCAGCCTTGCCGAACGCATCACCGTTCTGGCTCAGGGCACGCCGATTGCCGAAGACATTCCCGCAAACATCAAAGGTCATCCGAAGGTCCAAGAGGCCTATCTCGGTGGCGCACATTCAGGGGCTTAGATCATGAACGCAGAGCTTGCGAAAAACGCGAACCACGCCGCCAACGCCCCGGCCTATTTCTCGGTCTATGACATTCACGCCTATTATGGTGAAAGTTATATCGTTCAGGGCGTGTCGTTCAATGTCCACGAAGGCGAAATTCTGGCGCTGCTGGGCCGCAACGGGGCGGGCAAAACGTCGACCCTGCGTGCAATTGCCCAAGTCGGCAGCCCGATGATGACCAAGGGCGAAGTCTGGCTTGACCATCAGGCCATTCACACGATGAAATCTTACACCGCAGCCCAGGCAGGCATCAGTCTGGTCCCCGAGGACCGGCGGATCATTCAGGGTCTGACGGTTGAAGAAAACCTGCAACTGGCGCAGATCGCCCCCCCGATTGGCTGGTCGATCGAACGCATCTATGATTTGTTCCCGCGCCTTGGCGAACGGCGCAAACAAGAAGGCACAACTCTGTCTGGTGGCGAACAACAAATGCTGGCCATCGGTCGCGCGCTTGCCCGTGACATCAAGGTGTTGCTGCTGGACGAACCCTATGAAGGCCTTGCCCCGGTTATCGTGCACGAAATCGAGCGCACTTTGCGCTTGATCAAGGAACAGGGCATTACAACTGTTATTGTAGAGCAAAACGCGGTTGCCGCACTGAACCTTGCTGACCGGGCAGTGATCCTTGATACTGGTCAGGTGGTTTTTGACGGCACCGCCCAAGAGGTGCTGGACAATGAAACTCTGCGCCACGAATATCTGGCCATCTGATTTGACCCCAGCTTGGCTTGCCCATTCCGGCATGCATGCCATCAAGAGGCCCCGCATCAAGTGCGGGGCTGCGTTGCAACCCTAAGACAGGACCTTGCCCAATGACCGCCAATAAACTTTACCCGCCCTCAGCCGATTTCGTTGCCACCGCCAAAATCGACGCCGCTAAATACGAGGAAATGTACGCAGCCTCGATCAATGATCCTGCGGCGTTCTGGGGCGAACAAGGCAAGCGGCTTGATTGGATCAAGCCCTATTCCAAGGTCAAGAACACCACATTCGCCTACCCTGATGTGTCGATCAAATGGTATGAGGACGGTCTGTTGAACGTCGCGGCCAATTGCGTTGACCGGCATCTTGAAACCCGCGGCAACCAGATCGCCATCATCTGGGAAAGCGATGATCCGGGTCTATCAAAGCACATCACCTATGCTGAACTGTCCGAACATGTGAACAAGCTGGCGAATGTCTATAAATCCCTTGGCGTGAACAAGGGCGACCGTATCGTGCTTTACATGCCAATGATCCCCGAAGCCGCCTATGCCATGCTGGCATGCGCGCGGATCGGTGCAATCCATTCCATAGTCTTCGCCGGTTTCTCGCCCGAAGCCCTTGCCTCGCGCATCGACGGGTGCGGCGCCAAACTGGTGGTCACCGCCGATCAGGCTCCGCGTGGCGGGCGCAACACACCGCTGAAATCCAACGTCGATGCGGCGCTGGCGATCTGTGGCGACGTACAAACGCTGGTGGTCGAACGCACCGGTGTCAATGTAGCGATGAAAGACGGTCGCGATCACGCCTATGGCGCGCTGATGGCCCATGCCAGTGCTGATTGTGCGCCCGAGCCGATGAACGCCGAAGACCCGTTGTTCATCCTTTATACATCAGGCTCCACCGGCAAACCCAAAGGTATCCAGCACACCACCGGCGGTTATCTGGTCTTCGCCGCTATGACCCACGAGCTGGTGTTTGATTATCACGACGGCGATATTTTCTGGTGCACGGCTGACGTCGGCTGGGTCACCGGCCACAGCTATATCGTCTATGGCCCGCTGGCCAATGGCGCGACCACTTTGATGTTTGAAGGCGTGCCCACCTATCCGGACGCCGGCCGGTTCTGGGCCGTGTGCGCCAAGCACAAGGTCAACCAGTTCTACACCGCCCCCACCGCGATCCGCGCACTAATGGCGCAGGGCAATGATTTTGTCACCAAACACGATCTTTCCTCGATCAAAGTCCTTGGTTCGGTCGGTGAACCGATCAACCCCGAGGCCTGGGCCTGGTACAATGACGTGGTCGGCGGCGGCACCTGCCCGATCGTTGACACATGGTGGCAAACCGAAACCGGCGGTCATTTGTTAACCCCGATCCCCGGCGCAATTGCCACCAAACCCGGCTCGGCCACCAAACCGTTCTTCGGCATCGTACCGGCGATCTTGGATCCCACGACAGGCAAGGAAATCACCACAACCGAGGCCGAAGGAGTGCTGTGCATCAAGGACAGCTGGCCCGGCCAGATGCGATCAGTTTACGGCGACCACGACCGCTTTGTGTCGGCCTATTTCGCTGACTACAAAGGCTATTACTTCACCGGCGACGGCTGCCGCCGCGACGCAGACGGGTATTACTGGATCACCGGACGGGTTGATGACGTGCTGAACGTCTCGGGCCACCGCATGGGCACCGCAGAAATCGAAAGCGCTTTAGTGGCACATCCGAAAGTGTCCGAAAGTGCAGTTGTCGGCTATCCCCACAATATCAAAGGCCAAGGTATCTATGCCTATGTGACATTGATGGCCGGCGAAGACTATACCGAGGCATTGCGCAAGGAACTCAGCGATTGGGTGCGCAAGGAAATCGGCCCGATCGCCAAACCCGACCTTATTCAATGGGCACCAGGCCTGCCAAAAACCCGCTCCGGCAAGATCATGCGCCGCATCCTGCGTAAAATCGCCGAAAACGATTACGGCGCCTTAGGCGACACCTCAACCCTTGCTGATCCGAGCGTCGTTGAAGATCTGATCGCAAACCGGATGAACAAGCCCTAGCCACCCTGCCCGCCCATCATAGTTTCAAAAATACTCTGGGGGTGTGGGGGTGAAACCCCCGCCCGACGCGCCGTTCAGGCGTCGTCGGCCGGGCGCAACTGAAACCGGCCGAAGGTCGTGTTTCAGGCGTGAGAACCTCCTCTAAGTCAGTTTACATCCTCGGCCAAGGAGTCCTCCCGCCGACGCTGCGGGGCTACCGCCCCTCGCGCCGTTTGGGCCCGGCACCGCTGGCAAACCAGCGGTGAAACTCCCGCCCGCTCAGCGGTGCGGATCATGTTGAGGCAGGATGAGTATTTGTAAAACTATGATGATAAAGCGTTTTGCGTTTACTTTAAGACGTTTTGCGACGCGATCGAGGTAAAACGCAAACGCTCTATTCAGCGGTTTGCCAAGGCTTCCTGTTCTTGCCGACGCCGCCGCACTGAGGCGCGTTTGCTGATGATCGACGAGCTGACAACGCCAATGGTGACGATGCCGATCAGGATTGAAGACAGCGCATTGATCTCGGGACTGACGCCCAATCGGACCTGACTGAAAATCTTCATCGGCAGCGTAGTAGCCGATGGCCCCGAGGCAAAGGAAGCTATCACCAGATCATCCAGCGACAGTGTAAACGCCAGCAACCAGCCGGAAATCACCGCCGGCGCAATAATCGGCAGCGTCACCGACCGAAACGCGTCCCATGGGCTGCAGCCAAGATCAAGGGCTGCCTCCTCCAGCGACTGATCAAACGACACCAATCGCGAGGACACCACAACCGAAACATAGCACATGGTGAATGTTGCATGCGCCAGCACAATCGTCGTTACACCGCGATCCATGCCGATTGAAATGAACAACAGCAGCAACGACAGGCCGGTAATCACGTCCGGCACCACAAGCGGCGCGTAAATCATCCCGGAAAACAGCGTGCGCCCATGAAATCGCCCGGCCCTGACCAGAACATAAGCCGCCATGGTGCCAAGAACTGTGGCGATGGTTGACGAAAACACCCCAACTTTCAGCGTAACAATGGCGGCGTCCATAAAGGCCTGATCGCGAAACAGCTCGCCATACCACTTGGTCGAAAACCCCGCCCACACTGTTACCAGCTTGGATTCGTTAAAAGAATAAATGATCAGGATCAGGATCGGCAGATACAGAAAGGCAAAGCCAATCGTCAGCGAGGTGGCGTTAAACCATGAAAACCGATTATTCATCGCTCGGCCTCCTGTTGGCGTTGCTGCTGGCGTTGAAACAACACAATCGGGATGATCAGGATCAGCAGCAGGATCACCGCCACGGCCGAAGCCAGCGGCCAGTCACGGTTGGAAAAGAACTCGTCCCACAGGATTTTGCCGATCATCAACGTGCGTGATCCACCCAGCAGGCTTGGGATCACAAATTCGCCGACAACCGGGATAAACACCAGAAAACAACCGGCAATCACGCCGGGGCGCGACAGCGGCACGGTGATCAGCCAAAAGGCTTTGATCCGCGAACAGCCCAGATCTTCGGCGGCTTCCAGTAAATCCCCATCCAGCTTTTCCAGTGTCGCGTAAATTGGCAGTACCATGAACGGCAGGTAGGTGTACACAATGCCGATATAGACTGCGATCGGGGTGTTCAGAATGACCAATGGTTCGTCAATAATCCCGAGCGCCTGCAGCAGCTGGTTAAGATATCCGTTCTGCCCCAGAATGCCGATCCACGCATAAACCCGGATCAGAAACGACGACCAGAACGGCAGGATCACCAGCATCATCAGGGTTGGCCGCCATTCTTCGGATGCGTTGGCCATGCCGTAAGCTATTGGATAGCCAACCAACAGTGTCAGCACCATCGACAAAAACGCGATCTGCACACTGGAAATATAGGCTTTCCAGTAAAGATTATCCTCGGTCAGATAGACGAAATTCTCAAGGTCAAAAGCCGCAAACATCGCCTTGATCCCAGCCCAGCCTTGTGCGAGTTCAAACTTTGGAACGTAAGGTGGAATGGCCAGCGCCGGATCAGACAGCGATATCTTCAGCACAATGCCAAACGGCACCAAAAACAACAGCAACAACCAGCTGTAAGGGACCGCAATCAGAAAAAGTCGGCGAAAGTTCATCTGCCCGCCCTATTCCGTCAAAACCACACCGGCGGTCGCGGTAAATGAGACCCAGACCGGGTCCTCCCACGTAAACGCACGGCGCGCCAAACGCCGGTGATTGGCGACTTGCGCCTTGATCACTTTGCCGTTTGAAAGCTGAACATGATAGGTCGAGATATTCCCAAGATACCCGATATCAAGCACCCTGCCCGCCACAGCATTCGCTGCATCGGTTGGTTCTTCACTGGAAATCGAGACTTTTTCCGGGCGGATTGCCAGACAGCAACTGGCACCAACCGCCAGCAGTTCCGAGGGCGTGGCATTCAGTAACGGCTGCCCCTCGGCCCATGAAATCTGGCAGGTTTCGCCCTCGGAGGCACTTATTGTGCCCTCAATCAGGTTCACGTCGCCGATGAAATCCGCGACATACCGGTTTGCCGGATGCTCATAAATCCGCTCGGGCGTTTCGACCTGCACCAATTCACCGTGGTTCATCACCGCAACCCGGCTGGCGACAGTCATCGCCTCTTCCTGATCATGGGTGACAATCACAAAGGTCGTACCAAGCTTTTCCTGAATATCCATCAACTCGAACTGGGTTTCTTCGCGCAGCTTGCGGTCAAGGGCTGCCAAAGGCTCGTCCAGTAACAACAACTTGGGCGCTTTGGCCAAGGCGCGCGCCAGTGCCACACGCTGCCGTTGGCCGCCGGATATCTGGTGCGGCTTACGGCCGCCGAATTTTGACAATTGCACCAGCGCCAGCATCTCGTCCACTCGCGCGGCGATCTGGTCTTTTGGCATATCGGATCGTTTCAGCCCGAACGCGATATTTTCGGCGACTGTCAGATGTGGAAACAGCGCATAAGACTGAAACATCATGTTGACCGGGCGTTTATTCGGCGGCACCCCGATGATATCGCGCCCATCAAGGGTGATTATACCGGTCGTTGGCGTTTCAAACCCTGCCAGCATCCGCATCAATGTAGTCTTGCCACAGCCCGAGGGGCCGAGCAGAGCAAAGAACTCGCGTTCGTAAATGCTCAGAGACAGATTTTCAATCGCGACGAACTCGCCGAACTTCTTGGTAACGCCCTCAAAGCGGATCAAGGGGATGGCATCCGGGTCTTTCCACGGTGCAAAAACCGGGCGTTTTACTGCTTCAAAAGTCATCGTTCCCCCAAAACTGGCGCCCCTCCTGCAATCAGCTTGCAGGAGGGGGATTTGTCTTAGTTGCCGGTTTTGATTCCGGTCCACATCCGGGTGACCAGACGTTGCACTTTTTGGTCATAAGCCGTTGTGCTGTAAAGATTTTTCACTGTCTCGGCTGGGGGATAAATCGCAACGTCGCCGATCACATCTTCCACCAAAAACTCCTGGCTCGCCTTGTTGCCATTGGCATAGTAAACATAGTTTGACGCGTCTGCGGCGTTATGGGCATCCAGCATAAAGTTGATGAACTTATGCGCACCGTCAACGTTTGGGGCATCCGCTGGAATGGCCATCATGTCAAACCACATCAAAGCGCCTTCTTTTGGAATGGAATAGGCGATTTCAATGCCATTGTTCGCTTCTGCCGCCCGGTCACGCGCTTGCAGCACATCGCCCGACCAGCCAAACGCGACGCAAATTTCACCGTTGGCCAAGGCGTTGATATATTCCGAGTTGTGATATTTGCGCACGAACGGGCGCACCGCCTCAAGAACCGGGCGTGCTTTTTCCAAAACTGCCGGGTCTTTGCTGTCAGGATCTTCGCCCAGATAACGCAACGCGGCCGGGATCAATTCGGTTGGTGCATCAAGGAAATGCACGCCACAAGCTGCCAGTTTCTCCATGTTCTTTGGGTCAAAAACCAAGGCAAGGGAACCAGTTGGTGCGTCGTCGCCCAGAACTTCTTTCACCTTTCCAACATTATAGCCAATACCGGTTGTGCCCCACATATAGTTGACCGAATATTCGTTACCTGGGTCATAAATCGCCGTACGTTTGGCGATATCGTCCCAAACATTCACCAGATTTGGCAGTTTTGAACGGTCAAGCTTTTGAAATACGCCCGCGGTAATCTGGCGTGACAGGAATGTGCCCGACGGCACCACAACATCATAACCAGTGGAACCGGCCAACAGTTTCGTTTCCAAAACCTCGTTGCTGTCAAACACATCGTAAATCAACTTGATGCCCGTTTCGGCCTCAAATTTCGTCAATAGCGCCTCATCGATATAGTCAGACCAGTTATAGACCCGAACCTCTTCGGCCAACGCGGCCGTTGTTAATGCGAGCGTAGCTGCAATCGCGCCAATAAGGTTTTTTGTCGGTGATGTCATAAGATTTCTCCTGTTGAGGTGTTTTCTGGCACCTGAATATTTACGCGACGAATTTGATCAAAAGTCAGCAGCATTGCAAGCGCGAAGTGAATTCGATAAAATCCGCCATGCGTACATTCGCCCCTCTAAACGACCCGACTCGTCACATTGAAGCGCGCCGGTGTCTGAAAATACTAACATGTGGACAAAATATTCCAATGGCTTCCTTTACTGAAAATATTCCGGCACATGAAACAGTCTATCGGGCCCTGCGCGATAAGATTTTGTTTGGTGATCTGTCCCCCGGTCAAGCGGTTACAATTCAGGGCCTGGTTGAGGAAATGCAGGTTTCTATGACCCCGGTGCGCGAAGCGATCCGCCGTTTGTCGGCGGAAGGCGCGCTTGAATTCAAAGGTAATCGCCGCGTGACCGTTCCCGTCATGGGTCTGCGCCGGTTCACGGAACTGGCCTTTGCGCGCACCGCAATTGAACCGGAACTGGCTGAAACTGCAGCACAAAATATTGACGCGGCGGGAATTGAAACCCTGAACAAGATTGACCAGCAGATTGATGCCGCGATCAAATCCGGCGACATCCACGGCTATATGCGCGGTAATTATCTGTTTCACTTTACCCTTTACGGCCACGCGAATTCACGGGTTCTGCTGCCGATCGCACAGTCCCTTTGGCTGCGTTACGGGCCGATGTCGCGGATCATCTGTGGCCGTTACGGCACCAGCAATCTGGAGGACCGCCACGAAGAAGCCCTGCAAATGCTGCGTGACGAAAACCCGAAAGGCGTTGCTGACGCGATACGCAAAGATATCACGCAAGGTTTTGAAATCGTTCATGAAGGCCTGTTTGATCCGTAATTTGATCAAATTCGGTTGACCGCAAACTTTTTGATCATATTATGGCATAAAACCCAAACCTCAAATCTTCTTGCTTCAGGATCTTCCCGATGTCCACTTTGTTGAACCACCTCCCCACCGCCGAACTACAAGCCCTTGATGCTGCACATCACGTGCATCCGTTCTCGAATGCCAGTGCGCTGAACGCCAAAGGAGCGCGGATCATCACCCGCGCCAAGGGCTCGACGATCACCGATTCTGACGGTGTTGAACTGCTGGACGGCATGGCCGGTTTGTGGTGCGTGAATGTTGGCTATGGCCGCACTGAAATGGGCAAAGCCGCCGCCGCGCAGATGGATCAACTGCCGTATTACAACACTTTCTTTCAAACCTCGCACCCGCCGGTTATCGCGCTCAGCCAGAAACTGGCGCAATTGACCCCCGGCGATCTGAACCACGTGTTCTATGCTTTGGGTGGTTCTGACGCCAATGACACCAATATCCGCATTGTGCGCCATTATTGGGCGGCACTTGGTAAACCTACGAAAAAGACCATCATTTCGCGTCATAACGCCTATCACGGATCGACCATGGGCGGTGGCTCGCTTGGTGGGATGAAGGCGATCCATGCGCAAGGCGGTTTGCCGATCCCCGATATCACCCATATCGCCCAACCCTATTGGTGGGCCGAAGGTGGCGACATGGACCCCGAGGCCTTTGGACTGAAGGCCGCGCAGGCGCTGGAAACCGAAATTCTGCGGCTTGGCGAAGAAAACGTCGCTGCCTTTATTGGCGAGCCTGTGCAAGGTGCCGGTGCGGTGATCATACCGCCTTCGACCTACTGGCCGGAAATTCAGCGCATTTGCGATAAATACGAAATCCTGCTGATCGCTGACGAAGTGATTACCGGTTTCGGGCGGACAGGAAATTGGTTCGGCTCGCAAACTTACGGTATCCGCCCTGATATCATGACCATCGCCAAGGGGATGAGTTCCGGCTACGCGCCGATCGGTGCATCGATCTTAACTGATCACGTTGCTGAGGTGATTGGCGCTGCGGGCGAATTCGCGCATGGCTATACTTATTCCGGCCATCCGGTATCCTGCGCTGTGGCGCTGGAAAACCTGCGTATCCTCGACGAGGAAGGCATCGTTACGCGCGCGGGCGCAGAAACCGGCCCCTATTTGCAGGAACGCTGGGCAACGCTTGGCGATCACCCACTGGTTGGTGAAACCCGTGGCATCGGTATGTTCGCAGCATTGGAAATGACCCCCGACAAAGAAAGCCGCGCCAACTTTGCCGCAGGTTTTGGCACGGCCGGTCAGATCTGTCGGGATGCCAGTTTCAACAACGGGTTGATCATGCGCAATGTGCGCGACGCGATGATCGTTTCCCCGCCGCTGGTGATGACCAAGGCCGAGATTGACGTGTTGATCACCCGCGCCACAGTTGCACTTGACCTGACCTACAAGACACTCAAGGCCGAGGGGCTTTACAAAGCCAAGTGACATCATGGACATCCTGACGGTCAACGACCAGCAAGGCCAATATCCGGCGTCGTACTATGCGGCGACGGCGACGCCTTTGGCGCAACTGCCTGTCGCAACCGGGCAAATAACCTGTGATGTCTGCGTGATTGGCGGCGGGTTTACCGGGCTTTCAACCGCATTACATCTGGCTGAAAAAGGCCTGGATGTGGTGCTGGTCGAGGCACATCGCGTCGGTTGGGGCGCCTCCGGGCGCAATGGCGGGCAGGTTGGCACCGGTCAAAGGCTGGATCAGAACGCGCTGGAAAAACTTGTCGGCATGACCCGGGCAAAGGCGCTGTGGGATTTATCTTTGGATAGCGTGGCCTTGGTTAAATCCTTGATCGCCGACCATAAAATTGACTGCGGTTATGTTGATGGCGTGATCCACGCAGATCACCGCGCCCGCTTTGTGCGCGACAGCCATGCCTATGCGCAAAAGCTGCAACAAACCTATGGTTATGACAAAATCAGCACGCTTGATCGTGCCGAAATCCGTGACCATGTCGGATCAGACGATTACCACGGCGGCACCCTTGATATGGGGGCGGGCCACCTGCACCCGCTGAACTATGCGCTTGGGCTGGCCGCAGCAGCCCTCAAAGCCGGAGTTCGGATATTTGAAAACAGCCGCGTGGTGCAGCTTATCGAAGGCAATCCCGCACAGGTAAAAACCGCAACGGCCGATATACGTGCAGCGCATGTTATCGTCGGAGCAAACGGTTATTTGGGGCATTTGCTCGCCCAACTTGCGCAACGCATCATGCCGATCAACAATTTCATCGTTGCAACCGAACCCCTGGACGATGCAACCGCACGCGGTCTGATCCGCCACAACCACGCCGTCGCCGACAGCCGCTTTGTCATCAACTATTTCCGTTTGTCCCAGGATAACCGGATGTTGTTTGGCGGCGGCGAAAACTACAGTTACAAATTCCCGAGCGATATCAACGCGCTTGTGCGCAAACCGATGTTGAATATCTTTCCGCAACTTGCCGGCGCGCGAATTGACTATGCTTGGGGTGGCACTTTGGGCATCACCATGACCCGCCTGCCAAGTGTCGTACGCATCGGTAACAATATCCTGAGTGCGGGCGGTTTTTCCGGCCACGGCGTCGCTTTGGCCACCCTGTCGGGCAAAATGATGGCCGAGGCGATTACCGGCAATCCGGCCAACTTTGACCTGATGGCGCAGATCCCGACGCGCCAGTTTCCCGGCGGCACGTCCTTGCGTTGGCCGCTGTTGGTTCTGGCGATGACTTGGTACGCCATGCGCGACCGGTTTTGACACGCGGCCAAGACCCAGGAAACCTGCACACAAACCAAACACAAACCACTTATACCGCCGTACTAGCGCTTGAAATCCTCCTCGCGACTGTTCATTCTGCGAAACAAGAGTCGCCCAGCCGAACGGGCCAAACACCCACTGAATTGAAGGGACTGTCATGCAATATATCGCACCCGCAACCGCCAAAGAAGCCGCAAGTCTGCTTCATGCCAGCACCGGAATCGCCCGGGTTCTGGCCGGTGGCACCGATCTTTTGGTGCAGATGAAGGCTGGGATGATCGAACCCGATCTGATCGTGGACATCAAGAAAATCAAAGGCATGAAAGACATCACGCCCGAGGCTGGCGGCTTTCGCATTGGCGCGGCTGTATCTGGCACCGAGCTTGGCGATCACGCAGGTGTCTGCGCGTTGTGGCCAGGCGTGGTCGAGGCGTTTGAATTGATTGGCTCGACCCAGGTTCAGGGGCGCTGCACAATGGCCGGCAACCTTTGCAACGCCTCGCCGGCTGGGGATGCGGTGCCTGCAATGGTCGCTGCAAACGCGATTGCGCGGATTGTCGGGCCGGACGGTGAACGCGATTGTCCGGTTCAGGACATTCCGGTTAGCCCGGGAAAGACCTCGCTTAAGAAGGGCGAATTTATCACCTCAATCCTGCTGCCAGCCCGCCAGAAAGGTTCGGCAGATGCCTATCTCAGGTTCATCCCGCGTACTGAAATGGACATCGCCGTCTGCTCGGCCGGGGTTAGCCTGACATTGGCAGCCGACGGCACATGCACCGCAGCACGGGTAAGCCTGGGCGCCGTTGCCGCCACTGTTTTGCTGGTGGAAGACGCCGCCAAGGCAATCATCGGCACCAAACTGGATGATGCGTCAGTCGCAAAACTGGAAGCCGCGTGTTCGGCTGCCTGCAAACCCATAACCGACAAGCGCGGCACCATAGAATTTCGCACCGAAGTGGCAGGCGTTCTGGCCCGCCGCGCCACCCGAATTGCGCAGTCACGCGCGGGAGAACGCACATGAGCTCGATAAAAGTATCCACCACTATCAACGGCGATTCTGTCGATTTTTTGTGTGAAACCGACGAAGTATTGCTGGACGTTCTGCGCGACCGGTTGCATCTGACCGGCGCTAAAGAAGGCTGCGGCACGGGTGACTGCGGCGCGTGTTCGGTGACAGTAAACGGTCGTCTGGTCTGTTCCTGTCTGGTCTTGGGGGCCGAGGTCGAGGGCGCCGAAGTCAACACAATTGAAGGCATGGCCAACGGCGACGCGCTGCACCCGCTGCAACGCAAGTTCCTGGAACATGCCGCGTTGCAATGCGGGATCTGCACACCGGGTATTCTGGTCGCCTCAAAGGCCCTGCTGGAAAAGAACCCCGATCCAACCGAAACCGAAGTGCGGTATTGGCTGGCCGGAAACCTGTGCCGCTGCACGGGTTACGACAAGATTATCAATGCGGTCATGGATGCCGCGGCTGAAATGCGAGGAGCATAACCATGGCACTTGACGAATACAGCAAACGCGAATTCACAGTTGTCGGCACGCGCCCGGTGCGTCAGGACGGCATCGACAAAGTCACTGGCCGCGCCCAGTATGGTGCCGACTTCTCGCTGCCCGGAATGCTGCATGCTGTGGCCTTGCGGTCGCCGCATGCGCATGCGCGGATCAAGTCGATCGACACCTCGGCCGCGTTGGCGCTGCCCGGCGTTAAGGCGATCGTAACCTCTGCGGATTTTGCCACTAACCATGATGTACAGAGCGTGCAGGACCATTGCCTTGCGCGCGACAAGGCGATGTATGACGGTCATGCGGTTGCTGCGGTTGCTGCAACCAGTGCTGCTGTCGCCCGCAAGGCGTTGAAGCTGATCAAGGTTGATTACGAAATCCTGCCACATGTAACCGACATTGAAACGTCGATGAAACCCGGCGCACCGATTGTTCAGGAAGGTCGTCGCGGTCGCAAGGTTCCGGCGCATTATTCCGATAATGCCACGGGTTTTTGCGAATTTGGGCATGGCGACATTGAAGCGGGCTTTGCAAAGGCAGATCTGATCGTTGAGCGCACGTTCAAAACCTCGTCCACCCATCAGGGATATGTCGAACCACATGCGTGCCTTGCCTCGGTTGGCAATGACGGGCGTGCAGACCTTTGGTGCTGCACGCAGGGGCATTTTCAAGTCCGCAATCTGTGTTCAAAAATGCTGAATATGGATCAAAGCGCGCTGCGCGTGACCGCCTCGGAAATTGGTGGCGGTTTTGGCGGCAAAACGACGGTGTTCATCGAACCAGTAGCGCTGTTGTTGTCGCAAAAGACCGGGCGACCGGTCAAAATGGTGATGACCCGTGACGAAGTGTTCAAGGCCTCGGGGCCGACCGTTGCCTCGATGACCGATGTGAAAATCGGCATGACCAAGGATGGCCGGATCACCGCCGGTTACGCCCATATCCGGTACGAAGGTGGCGCATGGCCAAGTGACACAATCTATCCGGGCGCACAGTGCGCTTTTGCGTCCTACGACCTTGAAGCTGTCAAATCGCAGGGGGTTAACTTTTTAACCAACCGCCCGCTGCAAGCCGCTTACCGCGCGCCTGGTTCGCCACAATCAACCTATGCAGTCGAATCTGTGGTAGACGAGTTGTGCCAGATATTAGGGCTCGACCCAATTGACGCGCGGCTGAAAAACGCAGCCAAGAAAGGCACCAAGTCGTCTTATGGTCCGACCTATGACGAAATCGGTCTGATCCCGTTGCTTGAGGCAGCCAAAGCCCACCCGCATTATTCGGCACCACTTGGCCCCAATCAGGGGCGCGGAATTTCCAACGGGTTCTGGTTTAACTTTGGCGGCGAAACCGCCGTGTCGCTGGCGATTGATTTTGACGGGTCGGTTACGTTGGTTGAAGGCAATCCGGATATTGGCGGCTCGCGCGCGGCGATGTCGATGATGGCCGCCGAAGAATTGGGCATTCCTTATGAAAAGGTGCGCACAATCGTGGCGGACACTGCCAGCCTTGGCCATAACGAAGTAACACATGGCAGCCGCGTGACTTTTGCGGTTGGTTTGGCCACGATCAAAGCAGCCCGCGCCGCAAAAGTGGAAATGTGCCGCCGTGCGGCCATGGTCTGGGGCATCCCAGCCGAGGCCGTTGAATGGGAAAACGGGGCCGCCCGCGCCATGGGGCATAATGCTGGCGAACATGAACCGATGACGATTGAACAAATCGGTGCAAACAGCTCGAAAACCGGCGGGCCGATTGTCGGGCATCATGAAACGATGGCCGAAGGTGCCGGGGTCAGCTTTGGCGTCCATATCTGCGATCTGCATGTCGATCCCGAAACCGGCTATACCACCGTTCTGCGTTACACTGTGTTGCAGGATGCCGGTAAAGCGATCCATCCGGATTACGTCGAAGGCCAGATGCAGGGCGGTGCTGTGCAAGGTATCGGCTGGGCGCTGAACGAGGAATACATCTACGGCAAAGACGGTCGTCTGCAAAACGCGGGCTTTCTTGATTACCGCATTCCGGTGGCGTCAGACTTGCCAAAAATCGACACGGTGATTTTGGAAATCCCCAATCCCGGCCATCCCTACGGGGTGCGCGGTGTTGGTGAAACCGGGATCGTGCCGCCTCTGGCCGCAATCTCCAACGCGGTGTCGCACGCAATCGGCGTCAGGATGTCTGAACTGCCAATGTCGCCGCCACGCATTTTGCACGCGATCCACAGCAAGGGGTAAGCCATGGTTACGGTGACGATCTGGGGTTCGCTTCGGGACGCCACCGATGGTGCTGCCGAGGTCGAGGTTAACGCCTCGACCTTCATCGAAGTGCTGAATGCGCTTAAGGCCAATTATCCCGGCCTGACGGCCCAAATTGATCGCGGCGTCTCGATGTCAATCGACGGGCTGATCTATAAAGACAGCTGGTTCACCCCGGTCCGACCTGACAGCGAGGTCGTGCTAATGCCGCTGATGGTGGGCGGCTAAGCCTTTGCCGTCGCCTTGAATTTGTCCATCAGATACGGCCCTGATTTCACCGGCGGATATTTCGCCACTGCATCGTCAATCAGACAAGTAATTTCCGCATGCCAATTCGGCTGGTGAAAGAACGCCAAAGATTGCCGCGCGGTTTCAGCCCCGTCATTGACAACCCGGTGCAAGGTCGAGACCCAGCGGTCGTTCGTCCACCGCGCCATAAGATCGCCGATATTGACAATAAACGCGCCCGAGACCGGTGCTACCGCCTGCCACTCGCCAAGTGGAGTGAGAATCTCTAGTCCGCGCGAACCCTGCTGCGGCAACAAAATTGTCAGGCTGCCATAATCGCTATGCGCCCCGGCCCTTAGCTGCCCCGCTTGCGGAATCTGCGCCTGCGCCGGATAATTCAGCGCCCGCAATGCCGAAATCGGCGCGTCAATAAATGGCGCAAAAAACTTATCCGGCAGGTTCAGCGCCGCCGCAAAAGCCGCCATGATCCGTGCAGCAAGCCGTTCCATCTCAGCGTAATAGGCCAGCCATGCGGCGCGAAACTGCGGTCTGTCCGGCGGCCAAATCGTATCGGCATAACAAAATGCCAGCGCCTGGGGATCGGCCTCGTCTTTGGGCGTTTCCGGCGGGCCGCCATTGAAACTTTCCTTCAGATCGGGCGGCGTTACCTGCCCGCGTGACGCAGCCAATGCCTCGGCACCCGGGCCAAGATAGCCGTAAGGATAGCCCGCATAAGGCGCGCGGGCATGTTGTTTGACTTGGGCTGGCTGGGCAAAGAAGGCCGAAACTTCAGACCAAATCCCATCAATAACGGTCTGTGAAACCCCGTGATCCCCGACCGCCAGAAACCCGGTTTCCCGACAGGTCCGGTCCAATTCATCGGCCATCTTTTGGCGTATGGCTGGTTCGGCATTTTCAAATTCCGCCAACTGAAAGATCGGAAAAGTTTGGGTCATATCAGCTTCCTTGATTGGCCCCGCAAACCTGCAACCCAACCCTGCACCTGTCAAGCCAGCGGTGCGGCCAGACCTTTCAGGATCGGACAATCGGGCCGGTGATCCCCAGCGCAGCCGTTGATAAGCTCGGACAAAGTTCCGCGCATCGCCTGCAACTCCAGAATTTTCGCTTCAATCTGGTGCAGATGTTGCTGCGCCACCGCTTTCACATCCCCACTCGCCCGGTCTTTGTCGCCGTAAAGCGCAAGCAATGTCCGGCATTCCTCAATCGAAAAGCCAAGCGACCTTGCGCGGCTTAGAAACACCAGTTTGTGCAGATCAGAGTCGCGAAAAACCCGATAGCCGTTGCCGTCGCGCAGCGGTGATATCAGATTGATGTCCTCGTAATACCGGATGGTTTTTGCAGGCAGCCCCGCCTGCTCGGCGACTTGACCAATATTCATCCGCGCGCCCCAAATCTGCGTAACCGCAAGGCGTTGCCAAGCACAAACACGCTCGACATTGCCATAGCGCCTGCGGCAATCATCGGTGACAACAGCAAGCCGTAAAACGGATATAACACGCCCGCCGCAACCGGGATCAGCAAAACGTTATACCCAAACGCCCAGAACAGGTTCTGGCGGATATTGCGCATCACCGCTTTTGACAGATCAATTGCCATGCTGGCCGCTGTCAGATCACCCGACATCAACACCACATCAGCGCTTTCAATCGCCACATCGGTGCCTGTACCAATAGCAATCCCGATGGTCGCTGTGGCCAATGCCGGGGCGTCATTGATCCCGTCGCCAATGAAAGCGACTGAGCCATACTTGGCCTTCAGCGCATTGATCTGATCGACTTTGCCTTCGGGCAGAACCTCAGCCAACACGTCGTCTATGCCGAGTTGCCCCGCCACCGCCGCAGCCGTGCGCCGGTTGTCGCCGGTAATCATCGCAACCTTCAGGCCCATGCGGTGAAAGGCGTCGATTGCGGCTTGGGTGGTTGGCCTGATCTGATCGGAAACCGCCAGAACCGCCGCGATTTTTCCATCTACCGCCACGTAAAGCGGGGTCTTACCTGCGCGGCCAAGTTCAGCACCCGCATCGGCCAGCAACCCAATTCCGGCCCCCAGACGTTGCATATACCGGTCTGCTCCAACGGCGATAACGCTGGCGTTTACAATCCCTTGCGCGCCATAACCGACAATTGACTCGAAGTTTTCAAGGGCTGGGATTTCAAGTCCCTCAGCCTTGGCCGCATCCACAATCGCTTTGGCAATCGGATGTTCAGACCGGCTTTCAACCGCTGCAACCGCCGCCAGCAGTTCGGAGCGCCCAAACCCCTCGGCCGGGGTGAAATCGGTTAAGGAAGGATGCCCCATCGTCAGGGTGCCGGTCTTGTCAACCGCCACCACGGCCACCGAGCTAAGCGCCTGCAACGCATCCCCTTTGCGAAACAGAACCCCAAGTTCCGCGCCGCGCCCGGTGCCGACCATAATCGAAGTCGGCGTCGCCAGCCCCATCGCACACGGGCAGGCAATGATCAGTACCGCAACGCCCGCAACCAGCGCATGGGTCAGAACCGGTGTTGGACCAAAGAACAGCCAGACAAGAACGGTTACCGCGGCGGCACCCAACACCGCCGGCACAAACCACAGGGTGATTTTATCGACCAGCGCCTGAATGGGCAGCTTGGCCCCTTGAGCGTCTTCAACCATACGGATGATCCGCGCCAAAACCGTATCCGCGCCGATCCGGGTTGCGCGATAGGAAAACGCACCTGTTGTATTGATCGTGCCACCTGTGACATCCGCGCCGATGGCTTTGACAACTGGCAGAGGTTCGCCTGAAATCATCGACTCGTCCACATAAGACGACCCTTCGGTCACCACGCCATCAACCGCGATCCGTTCGCCCGGACGTACAAGCACGATATCGCCGATCCGCACATCCTCAAACGCCAGTTCCACAACCTCGCCACCGCGTTCAACCCGCGCGGTTTTAGGCCGCAAACCCACCAGATGCCGGATTGCAGCCCCCGTGCGACCTTTGGCGCGCGCCTCTAGCCAGCGGCCAAACAGGATTAGGATCACTATCACCGCCGCACTTTCAAAATAGACCCCAACCGTCTGGCCCGGCAGCAGCCAAGGTGCCACAGTCGCCACCACCGAGAAAGCCCAGGCCGCCGTTGTGCCCAGTGCCACCAGCGAGTTCATGTCAGGCGCAAGTCGAAACAAAGCCGGAAACCCTTTGAGAAGAAAAATCCGTCCGGGGCCGACCATCACCAGCGTCGCCAGCACCATCTGGATGATCCAGCTGGTCTGGATGCCAATGGTGCTGGCAATAAAATGATGCACGCCGGGGATGAAATGCGGCAGCATCGCCAACAGGAAGACCGGCACACCCAGTACGGCGGCCAGCAGAGTATTGCGCTTGAGTGTTTCAATCTCGACGTCGCGGCGTTCTTCGCGGGCCGACGTATCCCCCGTTTGCGCCAGTCGGGCCACATACCCCGCCTTTGCCACTGCATCAATCAAGGCCGCCGCGTCGATCTGGCCGCTGGCAAAACTTACATGTGCAGATTCGGTCGCAAGGTTAACCGAGGCGTCACTCACCCCCGGTGCGGCCTTCAGAGCCCGCTCGACCCGCCCGACGCACGAGGCGCAGGTCATGCCTTCGATTTGCAAAACAACCTCGTCGGTGGTCGTTTGATATCCCATCGCGTGAATGGCTTCGGCAATTTGCAGCGGCGTTGCGGTTCCGCCATACTGCACCTCGGCGGTTTCGGCGGCCAGATTGACCGCGGCCGAGGCCACGCCCGGCACGCCTTCGATGGCCCTTTGAACGCGCCCGACACAGGATGCACAGGTCATCCCTTCAACATGAAACCGGGCTTTGGTGTTTGTAAAAGGGGTAAGTGTTTCATCAAGCGACATGGCGTTTCCAATCAGGTTCCCATCTTACATAAGGGTTCCAGTGACTGGAAGGTCAAGGGCGTGTCAAAAATAATCAGCGGCGTTATGGTCGCAGTCAGTCAAACGGTGTTAAACTTTCGGCACGCGCCCGGTTCCAGCGGATCAGATCGCCGTGTTTGTCAGGCTCGGCGCGCAAAAGGAACCCCTCGGGCATACTGGGATAGGCCTCGTCGCCGGTAATCATCTGTTCATCGCGCAGGCGAGTCAAAAAGTGTCGCGGCAGAAAATCGCTGGGATGCATCAGCCCTGCCGCTGCCGTCATTTCGCTCAAAGCGCACATCGTGTTGGCGTGAAACCGGGTCACGCGGGCGGCTTTGTCATCGACATCAATCGCCCGCTGCCGCAGTTTATCCTGCGTTGCCACACCGACCGGACAGCGGTTTGTGTGACAGGGCTGCGCCTGAATGCAGCCAATCGCGAACATAAAGCCGCGCGCCGAGTTGATCCAATCCGCCCCGATCGCCAAAACACGGGCAATATCAAACGCCGTCAGCAACTTGCCTGCCGCCCCCAGCTTGATCTGATCACGCAAACCCGCGCCCAGCAGCGCGTTATGTACAAATGTCAGCCCTTCCACCATCGGCATGCCCACATGGTTGGCGAACTCCAGAGGTGCGGCCCCGGTGCCGCCTTCTTTGCCGTCAACCACGATGAAATCAGGCACAATTCTGGTTTCCAGCATGGCTTTGACGATGCACATAAATTCCCGCCGATGGCCGATGCACAGCTTGAAGCCAACTGGTTTGCCGCCCGAACGCGCCCGCAGCTGACCCAGAAACGCCATCATTTCCAGCGGCGTTGAAAAGGCCGGATGCGCCGCCGAGCTTTCGCAATCAATCCCCATCGGCACGCCGCGTGCCTCGGCAATTTCCGGCGAGATTTTACTTGCGGGCAGCAATCCACCATGCCCCGGTTTCGCCCCCTGGCTCAGCTTGACTTCGATCATCTTGACTTGCGGATCAACTGCCTGGGCGGCGAACTTTTCCACGTCAAAGCTGCCATCGGCCGCCCGACAACCAAAATACCCGGACCCGATCTCATAGATCAGATCGCCACCACCTTGCCGGTGATAGCGGCTGATCCCGCCTTCGCCGGTATCATGCGCAAAGCCACCAGCGGCAGCGCCTTTGTTCAGGGCTGAAATCGCATTGGCTGACAGGGCGCCAAAGCTCATCGCTGAAATGTTATAGATCGAGGCCGAATAGGGTTGCGCACAGTTCGGCCCACCAATGGTGATACGAAAATTGGTGTCAGTGATATGCGTCGGTTGCAACGAATGCGTCAGCCACGCGTAGCCGGATTTATAGACTTGCTAGCGGGTCCCAAACGGGCGTTTATCCTCGACCACCTTGGCGCGTTGATACACAATCGAGCGGTCGTCGCGGTTGAAGGGTTCCTCGTCTGCGTCGCTTTCAATCAGATATTGGCGGATTTCCGGGCGGACCCCTTCAAACAGAAACCGCATATGCCCCAGCACCGGATAATTTCTGAGGATGGAATGCGAGGTCTGCATCAGGTCGCGCAGGCCGAGGGCGGATAACGCGCCAAACACTGCGGCTGGCAGCCAGAACCACCCACCAAACGGGACCATCGCCAGTGACACCAGCGTCAGCACTATAACCAGCGCCAGCAGGCCATAGCGTTCAAGTGAAGAAAGTTTAAGCGTGGCTGGCCTTTGGTCAGTTTCTGTCAGGATTGCATATGTTTGGCCGACCTTCCAGTGGTTGCGGATCCGCGTCTGGTATCAGCCCAACGCGCGCGCAGGACGCTGGTCCTAGTCAACCATTGCCTTTGTATAAAGCGACCCATGTTGCGGCAGGCTTTCGTTAACCCCCGCCAGCCGCAGACAATGCCACGCCATCGCGTGATTTGAGGATGTCACCGGCAAACCGGTCGCCGCCTCAATCGCCTTGATGTTTGCCGCCATCCGCACCGAAGTGCAGGACACGAACACTGCATCCACCGACCGGCCCTTGATGATGGTGTTAATCGCAGCGATCAGGCTGTCGTCGTCAATCGCCGCCACAACCGGATCCAGCTCTTCGTTGAACGACCCGAACACTGGCACCGTAAACCCGGCATTTTCGATGTAATCGCGCACGATCAGGTTAACGTCAGCCCTGTACGGGGTCAGAACCGCAATCCGTTTGGCGCCCAGCGCCTTGAAGGCCGCAAAGGCCGCGGTGATCGGGTTGGTGGTTTTCGCCATCGGCTTGGCCTCGCGCAGGCGCTGATCAACCAGCGCCTCGCCCAAAACCATCGAGGCAGAGGTGCAGCCAAAGGCCAGCACGTCCAAGCGATCCCCCGGCAGGATCAGTTCGGCGGTCTGGGCAATCAACGGCTCCATCGCGCGCAAGGTTTCCGGCGTGATCGCTGGCGAATTGCGGATACGTGCGTGGTAAACATCAACACCCGGCATGGTTATGATATTGCGAAACTCGTGTTCCACCGTGTAATCGCTGGACAGCACCACCAGGCCAATGCGCGCCCTTGCGCCGATCACTTTGGTGGTGGTGAACGGCAAATTCTCGATCAGTTCAAAGTCAGTTTTGCTCATATCGCAGCCCTTTTATGTCAATTTCGGGCGCGCGGCCCGCAATCATATCTGCAACAATCTGTGCACATCCGTTTGACATGGTCCAGCCCATATGCCCGTGGCCGGTATTCAGCCAAAGGTTCGCCAGCGGGGCGCGATCCACAATCGGCACCCCGGTCGGGGTCATCGGTCTTAGGCCGACCCAATACTCGGCACGGCTGAAATCAGCGCAGTGCCCGAACAGTTTCTGCGCCCGCGCCAGCATCGGCGCAAAATTCGCTGGCGTGCTTGCAGTGCTGTAGCCCGATATTTCAGCGGTCGCGGTCAGACGCAGCCGGTCCCCCATTGGGCAATAGGCCAGCAGGTTTTCCTCGTCCACACCGCCAAGACGCGGGGCTGTTTCAAAGTCTGTTATCGGCAACGTCACCGAATAGCCGCGTACCGGATAGATCGGCAGCTTTATTCCCAAAGGGCTAGCCAAAGCCGGGCTATCAACCCCCAGACACAGAACATAGGCATCCGCCGTGACCAGCCCTTTGTCGGTCTCAACCCCGGTCATACTGCCATTCTGCGCGCGCAGTCGGCGGATAACCGTATCATATTGAAATGACACCCCCCGCGCCGTGCAATATTCAGCCAAAGCCTTGCTGAACAGATAAGCATCACCGCTTTCATCGTCAGGAGCGTATAACGCCCCTTGGATCACATCCGCACAAGTCGCCAAGCCGGGGTCAAGCGCCACAACCTCGGCCTGCGAGCGTGTTTCAATCGCAATCCCTTGCGCGCGCAACATCTGTGATTTACGCGCTGCTGCCGCAAAAGCCGCGGCGGTGCGGTAAAAATAGATCAGGCCACCAGCGTTAGCGTCATAGGCAATACCTGTCTCGGCCACGGTCTTTTGCAACTCGGCCCGCGCATAACGACACAAATTGGCTTTGACCGCCGTGTTCGCCTGTGTCCGCTGCTTGGTGCATTGGCGCAAAAACGCCAGCACCCAGCGCCACTGCGCCAAAGACGCGCGCGGCTTGAACCGGATCGCCTGATCGCCTTGCCACAAAGACCGCCACATCATTTTAGGTGCCGCAGGCGAGGCCCAGGCATAGGCATGCCCCGGTGCCACCAGCCCAGCATTGGCAAAGCTGGTGATCTGCCCCGGCCCGGTGGCCCGGTCAATAACCGTCACCTGATGCCCATCTTTCAACAGCCGATAGGCCGTAGTGACCCCGACAATCCCAGCACCTAGAACGACGACACGCATGAATGCCCTCAGATGTTTCCGCCTATTTTGCGGCGATGATCCCGATTTCCACGGTGAAGGCTGGTGTCGCCAGACGTGGCGATTCCACACAGGCGCGGCATGGTGCGTTGCCACCGGTCGACCAGGTATCCCACACCGCATTCATTTCTGCGAAATCGTCCATGCTGGTCAGCCAGATGGTCGCCGTCAGTGCCTTGGATTTATCGGTGCCAGCTTCAGCCAGTAGCCCGTCGATCTGGTCTAATATCGCTTTGGTCTGTTCGGTGACAGTGCCACCGGGGGCCGACAGAGCCACTTGCCCGGCAAGATACACTGTGTTGCCATGAATGACGACCTGGCTCATGCGGTCGTTGGTATTAAGGCGGGTGATCGACATATGATAATTCCGTTTATTAGTTTCAGTTCATCTCGGACCATACCCGAATTCAGCGTGGGCGAAACCGCTTTTTTGCGCAACAGCCGCGTTTTCAATAAGCATCCGAGATCGCCACACGCACATCTAACACCGCCTGGCGCTTTTCGGTACGGATCACGTTAATGGCCTTGGACAAGGCCTCAGGCAAATCACGCCCATGGGTGACGCGCGCCGTATAGGCGTCACTTGCCGCTGCGACTTTCAGATAATCCGGTGCCGGGGCCAGCGAGGTCAGCGGCATGGTATTCGCACGCGCCGCCAACCCATCAGGATAAGCATTGACGACCGACCGGCGCACCGCATTCCACATGCCGTTGTTTTTGATAATGGTCAGGATCGGCAGGCCCAGCGCCGCAGAAATCTGGTGGCAGGCGACCGGGTTGGCAAAAATGTAACTGCCATCCCCGATGCAGGCCGTCACAAGCCGGTTCCGATCGGCAAGCTGTGCACCAAGGGCAGCCGGTATCGCCCAGCCCAGACCACCTGAATGCGGGTTCAGGAACAAACGGTTGGGGCCTTTAACATCCATAAAATCAGGCTGAATACCAAGCTCGCCGAAAACCAGCGCGTCCTCGTCCATCGCGTCGGACAGGCATTTGCTAAGCCATTCCGTGCTGATCGGATCGGTTTTGCCTTGTTCGGCCAGCACAATAGCCGCCGCGCGCCGGGCTGCGTTCGCTGCCGATATTGCCGCAAACCGGTCTGGCGCAGTCTTTGACTTGGGCAAGGCCACCGCCAAAGCCATAACAAACGCCGCCGGATCGCTTTTGATCGCCATGTCGGTGCGATAGCCCCTGACAGGCATCCGAGCGAAATGCGGGTCGGGGCCGACATGGATCAGATGGATATCCGCAGCCGGGCGGTGCATCGCCTCGATCCACGGAATATCGCAATCCAGCACGATCACCAGATCGGCAACGGCGAGGGCGGCTTTGATATTGCCCCCCATATTCATCGGATGCGCCGTCGGCATGGTGTTGCGCACCATAAACGGTTCGCAAACCGCTATCGCGTGATCGCTTGCTAGGCTCTGCAAAGCCGCTGACAACCTGCCCGCCGTATCGCCACGCTGAACCAGAATTAACGGATGTTTGGCCGCTGCCACCAGTGCCGCAACACTTGCGACCTCTAAAGGATCAGGATGGCTTGCGCTTGCCCCTTTGCGCGTCGTGACCGGATTATGCACGCCCTCGGCAATATCGGCAGACAAAGGCTCGCGCGGCAGGCTTAGATATACCGGGCCTTGGGGGGCTGAGGTGGCAATCGCCAAAGCGCGCGCCACCAAGGGTTCGCCCTGTTCAGGGTAACGCATTTCGTATTGGTACTTGACCACATCCGCCACCAGGGACGCCTGATTGAACATCTCCTGGCCATATTGGATCGGCGTCATGCGTGATCCTTTATGGCCGGTCTCGGTGATCGGCGTGCGCCCTGACATCACCAGCACCGGCACATTGTCACTGGCGGCATTAATCACCCCCATCGCGGCATTCGCCAGACCGACATTCACGTGCACCATCACCGCCTGCGGTCGACCCGTCACCAGATAATAGCCATGCGCCATCGCCACTCCGGCGGTTTCGTGTGGCACGGTCACCGGTTCCGGCATCAGATCACCTGGCAGACCAACCAACGCCTCGATGATCGGCGGGAAATCTGTTCCGGCATTGGCAAATAAATAATCAACGCCGTGGGTTTTCAACCCCAGCAATAGGCTTTCAGCCCCGGTTTTGGGTAAACTTGCACTGGTTTCCGACATCCTGCCCCTGCCTTCAAATTCAGCCGTTTTCATAAAAATGACGGCACAATCGCGAATGTACTTGTCATCCGTACGCCTGCAAGTAAATTCGTAAAAATCTCACAATCAGAGATTCTTGACCAAAAACGTGGCGCAGAACCATCGGTCACCTATAGGGAGGAAACAAAATGCGGAATTTACTAGCAACTTTTGCACTTGGCCTTGGCCTAACCAGTGGCGGCATGGCTGCTGCACAAACCGTCGGAATTGCGACATCCAATCCCGGCTCGTTATTTCACAATATCGGCACCGCCGTGGCCAATGCGGCCAACAAATCCGGGCTGAACACCACCATCCAGCCGGCAACCAGCCCCAACCAGTTCATTCCTTATCTGAATTCTGGCGGCATCGAATTTGGCGTCGCCAACCTGCAAGAGGTGAACTACGCGGTCACGGGCGAAGCCTGGTGGAACGGCGTGAAAAACCCCAACCTGCGCATTGTCGGCATGCTGATGCCGCTTAAAGAAGCGATTTTCGTGCGTAAAGACAGCGACATCATGACCTTGGCCGATCTTAAGGGCAAGCCGATGACCGATGGCTATACCGCGCAAAACACCATCCTGCCGCAGCTTGATGCGTTTTATGCCACGGCCGGGATGACCCGCGCCGATATGAAACCTGTCAGCGTCGCGTCTGTCGTTGCCGGTGCCAATGCGTTTATCGCAGGCGACACGGTTGGCTTTATCTTTGCGCATGGTGCAGGCAAAGTCCGTGAAGCTGACGCTGCTGTCGGCGGATTGCGGGCGTTGACCGTGACCGACGGGTCGGCTGCTGGTCTGGCTGCCGCCAAAGCGCATTGGCCGACCGCCGCCTTCGTGACCATGAAAGCCGGCTCAAGCCCCGGCGTGCTGGAAGACGGCGTTTACATTGCCTTCCCACAGGTCGTGTTCACCCATGCTGGCGTGTCTGACGATGTGGTCTATGCAATGGCCAAGGCAATGTACGAAGGCAAAGACGCTATGAAAGCCACTTTCAAACCTTTCGGTGCGTTTAACCCCAAAGACATGCATGGCGATCCGGGCGTGGTTGCTTTCCATCCGGGCGCTCTGAAGTTCTTCAAGGACGTTGGCCTGAACTGAGGAGGCCAGTATGGCCCGTTTCAACACCCGAGGGGCCGTTCGCGGCCTCTCTCCTTGGCTGTGGCAGCCGATTGCCAACGCGCTTGCGATCCTGTTGATACTGGTCGCAACCGGCTGGTCCCTGAACGTGCCACGCTATTTTGGCATGGGGTTTTACCCGCAACAGGTGTTTGCGGTGATATTGGCCCTGACGCTGGCCATCGCCTTTCTGAAACTTCCGGCCCGACGTAAAACCGATCGCGGTATCGCGCCTTGGTATGATGTGGTGCTGGCCTTTTTGGGATTGGTTACGGTTCTTTACGTCGCCGTTAACTATCCTGAACTTGTGTTGCAAATTTTCAGCCGTCCAATAACGGTCTGGCTGCCCAGCCTGATCGTGGTTCTTCTGGTGCTGGAGGCTTTGCGCCGCGCCACTGGCTGGGCGCTGGTGATCATCATCTCGGCTTTTCTGCTTTATGCGTTGTTTGGCGATATCGTCCCGGGCCGCCTGCAAGGCCGCGCGCAGCCGTGGGAATTACTTGTCGGATACATGGCATTTGATTCAAACGGCGTTCTTGGCTTACCGATGTCCGTGGCGGCGACGGTTGTTATTGCCTTCATCCTGTTTGGCAGCTTGCTGGCCACAACCGGCGGCACAAAGTTTTTCACCGACGCGGCGATGCTAGGCATGGGGCGTTATCGCGGCGGTTCAATGAAAATCGCGGTGCTGGCGTCAGGGCTTTTCGGGTCGATCTCGGGTTCTGCCGTGGCCAATGTGGTTGGCACCGGGGTTATTACGATTCCGCTGATCAAACGCGATGGCTATCCTGCACATAAGGCAGCAGCGATCGAGGCGGTGGCCTCGACCGGCGGGCAACTGATGCCGCCTGTCATGGGCGCTTCGGCCTTTCTGATGGCCGAATTTCTGGCCGTCCCTTATTCAACCATCGTGATGGCTGCCCTTGTTCCGGCGCTGTTATATTATGTCGCCCTGTTCATTCAGGCCGATCTTGAAGCCGCGCGGATGGGCATTTCCGCGATCCCGAAAGAAGACATGCCCTCCAGCAAAGGGGTGATCGTCGGTCTGCATTTCGTGTTTGCCTTTGCCGTGCTGATCTATGCGCTGTTCGTGATGCGCTGGCAGCCGGAACGTGCCGCCTTTCTTGGGGTCGTGTCGCTGGTGATTTCTTCGCTGATTTTTGGATATCAAGGCGAACGACCGACGGTGCGCGCTTTGTTTAACACTCTGTCAACAACCGGCCATGCCGTAGTCGAGATCATCCTGATTTCGGCGGCCTCAGGTTTGGTGATCGGGGTTCTGAACGTCAGTGGTCTGTCGTTCAACCTGACTTATCTGCTGGTGCAGGTCGGCGGCGGTTCGGCCATCGTCCTGTTGGGTCTGTCGGCAGTGGTCTGCATCATTCTGGGCATGGGTCTGCCAACGCTTGGCGTTTACGTCCTGCTGGCCGCCCTTGTCGCGCCCGCCTTGATCGAAGTTGGGATCGAGCCGGTGGCGGCCCACCTATACGTGCTTTATTTCGGCATGATGTCGATGATCACCCCGCCGATTGCCATGGCAGCCTTTGCGGCGGCCTCAATCGCCCAAGCGCCGGCAATGGCCACCGGCTGGGCGGCAATGAAATTTGGCTGGTCGGCCTATGTGATCCCGGTTCTGTTCGTGTTCTCACCGACCCTGATCCTGATCGGTGCACCGTTTGACATCGCGGTGGCAATCCTGACATCGGTGGCGGGCGTCTGGTTGATTTCCGCAGCCTTGGCCGGGTTCTTTTCCGGCAAACTCAGCCCCGGTATGCGGCTGCTGTTTGGCCTGTTCGGCCTGATGGCGCTGATCCCGGCGCAAGCTTTCCCCGGCGCCTATGTAACCGACCTGCTTGGGGTGCTGGGGGGGGCGGGTGTCATGGCGCTTGATGTGATCAAGCAAAAAGCTGCGCGCAGCACCCAAGGTGCGGCATGAGCGGCATCAATTCAGCCACCCGCATCATGGCTATCCTTGATGTGTTCACCGAGGACCGGCTGGAATGGACCCCCGAGGAACTGATGGCCGAACTCGGCTACAGCCGCCCGACCCTGTACCGCTGCCTGAAAACCCTCCGCGAGGCGGGGTTTCTGACCTCGCTTCCGAATGCCGGTTTCACCCTTGGCCCGCGCGTGGTGGAAATGGATTTCCTTATGCGCAAATCCGACCGGTTGGCGCTAAGCGGTCAGCCTTATCTGGACCAATTGGTGGCGGCCTACCCTTGTTCATCGCTGCTGGTGCGCTGGTACGGCGCAAAACTGTTATGCGTCGCGTCCGAATGTTCCACCCCTGATCCGGTTTCAAGCTATCCACGCGGCCGCCCGATGCCGCTGGCACGTGGCGCGATTTCGCGCGCGATCATGGCACATCTGCCGCGCCGCCAATTGCTGCCGTTGATTAGCGATAACCTGGCGGAACTTTCAAATATCGGTCTGGGCGAAGACATTGACGAAGTTATGACCTCGATGCGTCAGGTTCGCCGTCAAGGATATGCACTGGCACAGGGCGAAGTGACCCACGGGGTTTACGGTGTTGCCGCCCCGATTTTTGACGCCGGAGCAGCACCGATTGCCGCCATCTGCGTCACTATCAAAGCTCGCGATGTTGCCAAAGGCCAGTTGCGCGACATCTGTGCCGCCATCCGCGAAACCGGTATCAACCTGTCACGCGACCTTGGCGCCCTTGATCAACACGACGACTTGTCGCGCACTGAATCACCGCCGACATCCTCACCAAAACCCGGCATTCAAAGGATCACTCTGCAATGAAAAAGATCGACATTTTCAACCACATCTGGCCGATGCCGTTTTACGAAGCCCTGATTGGCCATATCGGCACCATGACCGATATCACCATGCGCTCCGGTGCCGTGCCGATGATGACCAATCTGGATCGCCGGTTTGAAGTGATGGATATGTTCGGCCCTGATTACATGCAGGTTCTGTCGCTGGCCTCGCCGCCGCTGGAACTGCTGGCAGGCCCGTCCAAAGCCATGGAGCTATCTAAAATCGGTTCCGACAGCATGGCCGAGCTTTGCCAGAAATACCCCGATCGTTTCCCCGGCTTCATCGGCACCGCACCCATAACCGACCCCGGTTGTGTCGAAGAATGCCGCCGCGCGATTGAGGATTTGGGCGCCGTGGGCATGCAGATTTTCACCAATGTTCAGGGCAAACCTTTGGACCTGCCGGAGTTTGAGCCGTTCTTTGAATATATGGCCAGCACCGGCAAACCGATCTGGATGCACCCGGCACGTGGTGCCAACTTTCCTGACTATGCCACTGAAGAAAAATCGGAATACGAAATCTGGTGGACGCTTGGCTGGCCCTATGAAACCTCGGCGGCAATGGCGCGCATGGTGTTTTCGCGCCTGTTTGACAAATATCCCGGCCTCAAGATCATCACCCACCACGCCGGCGGCATGATCCCGTTCTTTGAAGGCCGCGTCGGCCCCGGTTGGGACCAGATGGGCAAGCGCACATCCGGCGAGGATCTGTCGCTGGTCCGCAAGGCCCTGAAACGCCCGCATCTTGAATATTTCAAGGAATTTTACGCCGACACCGCCTCGTTCGGGTCGCGCAAAGCCATCGAACATGCGGTGGAGTTCTTTGGCGAAGACCGGGTGCTGTTTGCCTCGGACGCGCCGTTTGATCCCGAAGGCGGGCCGATGTATATCCGCGAAACCATGCGGGTTCTGGATGAAATGGATATGTCCGATGACCTGCGTCGCAAGATTTATCAGGACAATGCGGTCAACCTGCTTGGCCTAAAGCTGTGAGGCCTGAAATGTCAGTGGCACGGCACTACATAAACGGCACTTGGCTTGATGGCACAGCGCCGTTGCGCGACAGTGTGAACCCGGCGGACGGTTCGGTTTTGGGGCAGTTCCACCCCGGCAGCAAAGCGTTGATGGATCAGGCGGCTGCCAATGCACGCGAAACCTTTTTCACCTCAAACTGGGGCGCGTCGCCACGCCAACGTGCGGCCGCGCTTTATGAATTTGCTGACCGGCTTGAGGGTATCAAGGCCGACCTCATCAACCTGATCATTGCCGAAAACGGCAAAATCCGAGCCGAGGCGACGGGCGAAGTCATGGGGGCAATTTCCGAAACCCGCTATTACGCTGGCTTGGCGCGCGCCATTTTGGGTCGCACACAAGAAACCATGCCCGGCAACTTTTCCATCATGCACCGCGAACCGGCCGGTGTGGCCGCGATCATCGTGCCGTGGAACGCGCCCGTCACCCTGTTGATCCGATCCTTGACCCCCGCACTGGCCGCCGGTTGCACCTGCGTCATCAAACCCGCCGACCAGACGCCATTGATCCATGCGCGGATTATGCAATGTCTGGCCGATTGCCCGTCCCTGCCCGCTGGTGTGGTCAATTCTGTCAACGAAAACGGGTCCGAAGTTGGGCAGGCGATGGTTGCTTCGCCTGATATTGACGTCATCAGCTTCACGGGCTCCAGCCGCACCGGCAAGCTGATTATGGCCGGTGCCGCGCCCACCCTGAAACGGTTAAGCCTTGAATTGGGCGGCAAAGCCCCGGCTGTGATTTTCCCTGACGCCGATCTTGATCTGGCGGTGCGGGAACTTACGCATTCTGCGCTTACGATGGCCGGCCAAATCTGCGTCGCGGCGACACGGTTTCTGGTGCATAAATCCGTGCAAAAAGATTTCGAGGCGCGGATCACAGCCAGCTTCAAAGCCATAAAAACCGGCCCCGGCGCTGATCCGACCAGCCAGATGGGTTCGCTGATCGACCTGCCCAATCAGGCGCGTCTTATCGGCATTCTGGACCGCGCTGCAGACGAAGGCGAGATGGTTTTGCGTGGCCAACCGCTGGCCAGCGGTGCCTTCCTGACCCCAAGCCTGTTTCGCATTGACGATGTTCGATCCGATCTGGTGCAGGACGAATTGTTCGGTCCCATGGCCTCCATCGAAACCTTCGGGGACGAGGCCGAAGCGGTCGCCCGCGCCAATGCCACGGTTTACGGCTTGGCCGCCAGCGTGTTCACCCAAGACCTTAACCGCGCGATGCGGGTCAGTCGGGCGATCCGGGCGGGAACGGTTTGGCTCAACTCCCACCTCAGGCTGTTTGCCGAAGGCGAAACCGGTGGCTATGGCCAATCCGGCCTTGGGCGGTTGCACGGCGTCGAGGGGCTGAATGACTTCCTTGAAACCAAACATGTCTATCTGGAAGCGGGCCGGGTCTAACCAATGAGCATTGATTTTTCCAAAACCTATGACGTAGTGATTGCAGGCGGCGGGCCGGTGGGCCTTGGGCTGGCGATCGAACTTGGCCAGCGTGGGCAAACGGTGGCAGTGATTGAACGCAGCACCCAATTGCATTCTATCCCGCGCGGCCAGAACCTGACCCAACGCACCATGGAGCATTTCCATTTCTGGGGGGCCGAGGCCGAATTGCGCGCCGCCCGGTCGGTGCCCAAGGGCTACGCGATTGGCGGCATGACGTCTTACGAGACCCTGCTGTCCGGGTATCATTATGACTGGCTGCAACGCGATCTGGTGGCACCCTATTATTACTGCGAAAACGAACGCCTGCCGCAATATGCAACCGAAGGCGTCTTGCGGGCCCGTGCCGCTGAAATCGCCGGGATCGACATCGCTTATGGCTGGTCGGGGATCGAGGTTTCGCAAGACAGTGAACAGGCGTCTGTGCTGGCACGCCATACCGATGGGCAGGAAAAAACCCTGCGTGGTCAATATCTTGTCGGTTGTGACGGCAGTCGTTCAGCAATCGGCGCTGCGGCTGGTATTACCCATTCCAAATCAGACCATGACAAATTGATGGTGCTGCTGGTGTTCAAATCAACCGGCCTGCACAAGCTGTTAGAACGTTATCCCGGCAAGCAGTTTTACTGTGTTCTGCATCCTGAGCAAAAGGGATATTGGCTGTTCTTCGGTCGGGTCGATCTGGGCAGCACATGGTTTTTCCATGCGCCGGTGCCGCTTGGCACCACGCGCGACAACTTTGACTTCAAGGCGTTTCTGGAACGCGCTGTCGGGGCCGAAATCGACGTGGCGTTTGACCATATCGGGTTTTGGGATCTCAGGATTGCGCTTGCCGATACCTATCGCAAAGACCGGATTTTCGTCGCAGGTGACGCCGCCCACAGCCATCCGCCTTACGGTGGTTATGGCATCAATACCGGCTTTGAAGACGCGCGTAACCTTGGCTGGAAACTGGCGGCAACCCTTCAGGGATGGGGCAGGCCAGCCCTGCTTGACACCTACGGCGAGGAGCGCCGCCCGGTTTTCGCCTCGACCGCCGGTGATTTCATCGAGCGGTTCATTCGCGAGGATCACGCGTTTCTGGATCGTTACAACCCGCATCAAGACAAGGCCGAATTCACCCACGCATGGGACACCCGCAACGAAGGATCGACCGAGGTGATGGCGTTCGAGCCGAATTATGACGGTGCTTCGGCAGTTTTCGGACAAGCCGGCACCACCCCCAGCGCAAAGGGTCGCCACGACTTTGCAGCCCGTGGTGGCCACCATTTGGCACCAGCGGAAATGTCTGACGGCTCGGACGCTTATGTGGCTATGGGGGCTGGGTTTACCTTGTTTGCATTCGCAGAAAATCCCCGGGTGGCGGACGCATTTCAGGCCGCAGCCGACACCATAGGCGTGCCTCTGAACATTGTCAGGGATGCCGCAGCCCCTGCCCGCCTGCGTTATGGCAGTGATTTCGTTCTGGTGCGCCCGGATCAGTTTGTTGTCTGGGCGGGCAACGACGCCGCTGACCCAAACGAGATTTTGCGTCGCGCCACCGGGCGAACTATTGATGCTTGAGAACGTCCTGCTGATCGGCGTGGCGTTCGCGCTTGGCGGCATCCTGAAAGGCGCGACCGGGGCCGGAGCACCTTTGCTGGCGATCCCGATACTGGCGCTGCTTTACGATGTGCCAACGGCGATCACGCTGTTCGCCATCCCCAATCTGGTGCCAAATGTGTGGCAGGCATGGAAGTACCGCGCCGACAGCCTGCCGCCCCGGTTCTGGCTGCAATTCGCCATTGCTGGCGGTGTCGGGGCGGCGATTGGAACTTATGGTCTGGCCAATATCAAATCCGATTACCTGTTGCTGGTTGTCGCCTTGGTGGTGGTCGCCTACATCATCTTTCGCACGTTGCGCCCCGGCTGGGTGTTGGCCTATCCCAAGGCCTTGGCGGCGGTTTTGCCAGTTGGATTGATCGCAGGCATATTGCAAGGCTCGGGCGGTATATCCGCCCCGGTGTCGATCACATTCCTCAATGCAATGAAGCTTAGCCGCGGCCAGTTCATCGCCACGATATCGGCGTTCTTTACCGGCATCGCCTTGGTACAGGTTCCATTGTTGGTGGTGTACGGCTTTATGACCGTTGATTTTTTCGCGCTGTCATGTGCCGCTTTGCTGGTGGTAATGGCCTTAATGCCGGTCGGCGCCTATCTGGTGCGCCACATCTCGGCCAAGGCGTTCGAGCGGATCATTCTGGTGCTGCTGGCGGCGTTAAGTGCGAAGATGATTTTGCAGGTGGTGTTGGGGTGATTTTGGGCTGCGGTGCTGTCAGACGAATGCGAACCAGTCTCTGAATGGCCAGTGAGGCTGCACCTTATGCCGTACAGAGTTGGCGCCACTCGGCCCGAGCGGCGGTGCGTTTGAGCTTGAAATTTGATCGGCTGTAGGGGTGTCGTTCTTGGTTGAAATGGTTGTAAATTGAGGCGTGTACGGAGGCGAACTTTTGCAAGTTTCGCGTTCGTCGGAAGCGCAACATTGCTCGTTCCCGCCTTCGCAACAGCCCCTTCTCGTGGTTTGTAAACATACCACCAGGCAATGGGTGTGAATTCCCGGCTCGCTTGTTTTCCTAGCGCCCAGTTTCCTGCCGGTCCGCGTTGCCGATGACTTTCATCGCACCGCCGGAACGCAGTAGATCGGTCGCGATGACAGGTGGCGGACCAAAGCGATTCATCGTTTTCCTGAGGAATTTCAATGCCGCTTTGCGATCCCGGCGCTTGGTGACATAGCTTTCCAGCACCTCGCCCTCGCGATCTACGGGGCGCCAGAGGTAGTGGGTTTCACCGTTGATCTTTACGAATTACTCGTCCAAATGCCGCTGCAAGTTCGAATGACCGCGAAGGTGCTGAACCCGTTTTCTTCAAATCTCCGCGGCAAACATCGGGCCAAATCGGTTCCACCAGAACCGCACCGTTTCGTGGCTGATGTTGATCCGCGCTCATGCAACAGATCCTCGACATTGCGAAGGGAAAGCGGAAACCGGACGTACATCATCACAGCAAGGCGGATGATCTCCAGAGATGTTTTGAAGTAACGGAATGGGCTGTGTTTTTTCATCTGGAAACGCTATCTCCCCCCGCCCTGCCTGTCTCAAGCCGGTTTCTTCTGACAGTGCCCAGCAGCCTACTAATGCAGCATCTCGGGTAGCCATAGCGCCAGTTTTGGATATGCGATCAGAATTACCATCACAAATAGTTCCAACAGGATGAACGGGATGGCGGCGCGATAGATTTGGGTGATGCGAATTTCCTTTGGCGCGACGCCTTTCATGACGAACAGCAGCAGGCCGAAAGGTGGCGTCAGCAGACTGATTTCCATTGAAATCAGCATCATTACCATCAGCCACGTCGAATTCATCCCAAGAGAATCTGCAATCGGCAGGAAGAATGGCAACGTCAGCAGGATCATGCTTATTTGATCCATGAAGCATCCCAGAAACAGCAACAGCAGCATCATGACAGCCATCGCGGTAAGTTGCGTGAACTCGACCGAACTGATTGCCGCCAATACGCCGCTTGTTGCACCCGACACCTGAAGAACCTGCGAAAAGGTTAGCGAACCGGCGATTATAAACAACAACATAACGTTTATTTTGGCGGTCTCGCGCATCGCGCGCATCAACGAAGTTAGCGAAAGTTTTCCATAGGCCGCACTGATCCCGACGGCGGCAAGACACCCTAGCGCCGCGGCCTCTTCAGGTGCGGCGATTCTAAGGAAAATCGACCCGACAACGACCGCAAATATGATGAACAATGGCAGGACATCCACGAAGAACGGGCGCCAGCGGTTCCAGCCGCGCTCTTTTATTTCTTCGGTCTGCGGGGCAAGCGCCGGGTTCAGCTTACACCTTACCAGCACGTAAACGACAAACAGAACTGACATCATCAGCCCCGGCAGAACCCCGGCAATCAAAAGGTCGGTGATGGATCGTTCTGCAAGACTGGCCAGCAGTACCGCCAGTGACGATGGGGGGATCAACATGGCAATCCCGCCAACCGCCATGATCGGACCCAAGGCAAGCGACGGATGATAGCCGCGTTTAAGCATGTCAGGCAGCAGCAGGTTTCCAAGGATTGCCGTATTTGCAATGGTCGATCCTGACAGAGACGAAAACACCGCCCCACCGGCGATTGACACAATCGACAACCGCCCCGGAACGCCGGAAATCAATTTGTCGATCGCATTGATCGAGCGAAATGCCACCCCGGTCTGAAACAGAATCTCGCCCATCAGGATGAACAGTGCCACGGGCACCAGCGTGTATTGCGCAATTGCCAGCGTATATTCGATCGGCATCAGGCTTAACCCGATTTCGCCACGCAAAAAGAACCATGCGCCGACCATATTGGCTGCGAAGAAGGCAAAAGCCACCGGCAGACCCAGAACTAGCAGGAAAACCGCGCCACCCAACAACAGGCTAAGCGCCCAGTACCATTCCATCACCACGTCAAAGACCTCCGCTGTGTGCTTGCGAGTCTTTGGGGGCCGTTCCACCGCGCAACAGTCGCGACAGGAACTCCACCGACAGCAGAACAAAGCTGACGACAAAGACCGTTAGCAACCACCATTCGGGAACGTTGAAATATTTCATCTGTAGCGATTGATACGCATAGGCCTGTGACAGATTGATCGAGCCAAACCAGATCAGCGTTAGGCAAATCGCAAAGCCAAGAATGTCCAGCGCCCACTCCATCCGCCGCGCGATGCGCAGCGGCAACCCCGACAGTATCAGATCCACGCGCACATGCCCGCCGAGGCGCAGCACCCACGGGGCGGCCAGAAAAACGCCGGCGAACAAGACATATTCGATGATTTCCTGCACGCCCGGCAGGTTGCCCAACCCGAACAAACGCAGAAACAAATCAAGCGATATCGAGATCGCAAACAGCCCGATCGACAGACCGACCAAATTTCCCACATAGCTGTGGAAACGCCCCATAAAGGCATCGAAAGAATTAAATGCATGCATCCGGAACAGGCCTCAGTAATTTGGTCGCACGCTGGGCAACCCTGTGCTTTGGGCTGCCCGGCGTGTTATCGGTTATTCGTTGGCGAAATATTCGCGCAACTTCGGCCCGTGTTCTGGGCTGTTGGTATTTACGCCAGCCCAGCCAGCTTCACGCGCTGCACGCAGCCATTTGTCCCGATCAGCGCCGGTGAATTCAATCACCTCAAAACCGGCTGCAACCTGCTTGGCGGCAACAGTTTCGTTCAGCTTGGCGTCATTGGCCATCGCATTCTGCTCAAGCTTGATTGCTGCGTCGGAAATGATCGTTTTGACCTCTTCCGGCAATCCGTCCCACACGCGCTTGTTGGCCATGATCATCAGGTCCACATCATAAAATCCCGGATCAACACGGTATTTTGTGACCGTCTCCCACCCTGGTTGATGGCCAAGAACCGGCCAGCCATAGCCTTTGACCGTGCCATTTTCCATCAATGTGAAAATCTCGGTCAGGCTGGTGTCCTGCGTGGTCGCGCCCAACGATTTGAAAAAGTTGGTATAGGTCGGCGCTGTGCGCAAATGCAGGCCGGTCAGGTCCGGTTTGTCGATCTTGTATCCATCAGCAAGAAACATATGAAATTTCGTGCCAAAATGGTGACGCGACAACACTTCCAGGCCCTTGGCATTGTGCAGTTTGTTCATATAGTCCCAACCGCCATTTGCGCGGATTTCGGTTGGGGTTCTTTCCAGCAATTTCCAGGCATCTGCCTCGGGCAGGACGTTCTGGTAATAGGATCCGGTGCATGAATTCAAATCATAGACGCCCTGTGCGACCTTCTGAACAACGGTCAGTTGGCTGCCAATGGCCGGGGCGCCGCCTACATAGTTGATGCTGACAAGACCTTTACCCTTCTCGTTGACTTCCTGAATCAGGCTTTCAAAACGTTTGGAAAAGAACGAGCCTTGCGGAAAGCAACTCGCCGCCTGCAGTTGGACTTCCGCAGTGGCGGCAGTCGCGAAAGATAGTGCTGCGAATGCCGCAACAGCCAAGATGTTATTTTTTTTCATGGTATTTCCTCCTCGTTGTATTGTTTAGCCGAATGGTTTCGACTGGCGTTTCGTCTTTCGACGGGTTTAGTGTCTTTTCAGTCTTCGGGTTCGAAGCCTGAGCAGTCCTGAAATGCCTTATCCAAGTGTCGTGCGGCGGATCCATTCCAAATTTAACCCAAGTCCGCATTAGGCGTAAACACAACCCGGTGGTTCAGGTCATCGGATCGCACATTAACGCCAAATATCCGTTTCGGTGTTTCTCTGTCTGACTTTGTCACTGAACCGTTTCCCCGACGAATGATTTGATTGTCGCAAGTGCCCCTTGCAGTGCCTCGCCTTTTTCATCTTGCAGCGCCGCATTGATCAGACGACGGGTCCAATCCGCAGCATCAGCGCGTCCGTCCAACGTGGCTGAGCCCACAATCACCCGGTCGAATTTCGACAACCCGCGCGCATGGGTGTCGCTGTAACCTTTGACCAGTCGGCGAATGCACAACGTCTCGACCGCAAACAGATAGTCGCGCGACAGGCGGTCTTGGCAGATGGCGATCCAGCCGTCGACATGATCGATTTCGCGCCGGTGACGCAACAAAGCGCGGCGCCACCCACGCAAACCGGCAAGCACGTAAAGCGACAAAAATCCAGAAACACGGTCTGTCCTGATCCGGCGTCCACGGTTGAACACGCGATCCAGAATCCGCATCAGGCCGGGGCTCGTTTCAAACCATGCCCCCAGCCGCGCCGGAAACAGGCTTACGATTTCCGACGCGCCGGGGTGGGTATATTCAGTGACACGAACGAGATTTGTGTTTTCTGCGCCGACTTCAGCTTCAATGCGGCCAAACCGGCCTGACCGGGTTTTGGCATCGGCCACCCTGATGACATCGTCATAGGTCAATGCATTGGCCAAATACTTGGCGGCGGCGGTGGTAAACGCAAAGTTCTGCACGCCACCACCGGCCTCGGCGTCGGCAGCGGCCAGAACTTCCAGCCGGTCCAGGTATTCGCGGCCATACTTTAGGTCTTGAAACCCCACGATTTTACGCAAGCCTGCAAAGGTCATGTCCTGCGCTGGTTCAGGTAAGGAATTGACTCGTCGCTCAAGCTCAGCCCATTGTTCCAGCAGCTTAGCGGGTCCTTTGGGGCGCGTGTTCGCCTTAATCCCCACGGGTCCAACCTCGCCCGACGGATCACTTTTTCCTTGCGCAATCGTACAGGCCCGATCAAAGGCAGCCAGGCTCTTTTCCACGCCGCGACCGAACGCGCGGACCGTTTCGCGGTATCTGTCGATCTCGAACGGTAAGGTGCCTGATCCCGCCAGCGCGCCGAACAGAGCCGCCGAAATGACGGTGCCTTCTTCATCTGCTATGCGCTGCATATCAAAAGCAATGACGGTATCCGCCAGTTTTTCAACCGCGCTCATGACCGCCTTGGCGTCCGACGTACCGTCGCCCGGGACAATTTTTTCAATGGTTGCAAGCTGTCGATGGGTTGACGCGATCACCCGCGTTCGTCCAGGTGTTACAAAACCACGTATCACGGCCCGGCCTGCTTCCATCAATTCGGCAGCCAGCAGGATATCAACGTCGCCCTCAGACGACGCCAGTGAAAATACCGGCCGGCGTCCGGATTTTGGCATCATTTCAACGTAATAAATCGTTGCGCCGGTGCGTTGGGCAACCCCTGCGACTGATGTGGCTTGGAGCTCGTAACCGTTGCGTTCCGCCAGATCGACGATCCAGCCGTTCAGAACGCCGCCGCCCTGCCCGCCCACAGCCAGGATCGCAAGCTTCACGATCTGATTCATCCGAAAATCGGGCGCGGTCGCTGAAAGCCCTGGAAATGCGGCTGTCATGCCGAACCCCAAGTCAGACGTTTGCCGTCGCGTCGCTGTTGCAGCCAGCCTATCAATTGCCGCCGAAGGCCGGCGACCCAACGTTCGACGACCGTCGGATTGTGGATCAGGTCGGCGCGATAGAATGAAGGACACAGAACGGCAGCATCGGCCACCTCACCGCAATTCCCGCAGCCGACGCAGGATTGATCGACATGCGCAACCGGGTCATCGCGCAGCGGATCATCCAGCGTTTTCAGTGTCAGCGAAGGGCATCCTGACAGCCGCATGCAGGCGTGATCCCCGGTACAGATATCTTCATCGACACCGAATTTCGGTTTTTCAACGCGCCGACCCTCTTTGATTGCTTGCTGCATCAGCGGGCGCTCGCGCCGTTGCAGATTGAGCATACACTCCGAGGATGCGACGATAACTTTCGGGCCCTTGTGACTGGTCGTCAGCGCCTCGGTCAACGTGTCGCGCATCTTGGCGACGTCATAGGTTCGGTCGATCTGGCGCACCCAGTCAACGCCGATACCCTCAAGGGCTTTCTTGATCGGATGGTTGGTAGATTTCGTTGCGTTGTTCGCCCGGCTGGACGGGTTGTCCTGCCCGCCGGTCGCCGCCGAATAATAGTTGTCGACGATGATCGTTACGCCGTCCGACTTGTTGAACACCGCATTGCCAATCGAAGAATTCAGGCCATTGTGCCAAAATCCGCCATCACCAATGATTGATATCGTTCGCTTTTTGCCGCCACCATCAAACGCCCCGTTCGAGGCGCCGCCAAGCCCATAGCCCATCGTGGTGCCGCCGATGCCAAATGGCGGCATGATCGAGAAAAGGTGGCAGCCGATATCGCATGCTATCTGATGCGCACCGCGTTCCTGCTCCACCAGTTTCATCGCAGCAAATATTGGGCGTTCCGGGCAGCCGATGCAGAAACTTGGCGGGCGCGGTGGAACCACGTCAGTCAGGTCAGGTATTTCGATTTCCGGTGCCTGATTGGGCGCGCGAATTTCCGGCGGGAACAAATCGGGCGCGAATGCCCGCAAAAAGGCCGCCACAGCATCCAAAAGAATTCGACCGGTCAACTCGCCCGCCTCCGGGACCGTGCCCTTGCCGGCAAGGCGAACCGGAGCACCTGCCTTGTGCAGAAGGGACCGCAGCGCCATTTCGATGAAGGCAGGTGTTCCCTCTTCGACCACCAGAACGGCATCCTTGCCTTGGCAGAAATCCAGAAACTCGTCCTCCACGATCGGCCAAGACACGTTCAGAACATAAAGTGGCACTGTGGTCTCGCCGTATATGTCGGACAGACCCAACCTCTGCAGGGCCCGGATAACACCGTTATACATACCGCCCTGAAGGACAATCCCGACCTTGGCCTCGGCTGGGCCGAAAACCTCATTCAAGCCGTTTTCCCGGATATATTTCAAAGCCGCCGGTAAGCGTTTGGAAATCTTTTCTTGCTCATGTTGATACGAATATGGCGGCAGAACGATGCGCGACGTGTCACGTCGCGGCTCGGACAGGGCGTCCTGAACGCTAAGCGCCGGGGGAACATTGTCACGCGCATCAAACGACCCGTGCACATGGCAGGCACGGATCCGCACCAGCATCATGACAGGCGTGTTGGATGCTTCGCTAAGTTCGAACCCCAACCGGACTGCATCCACAATCGACGGCAGGTTGGGGCGTGGGTCCAGCAGCCAGACCGACGATTTCATTGCAAAAGCGTGACTGCGCTCCTGCATAATTGAAGAGCCTTCGCCGTAATCCTCGCCGACAATGATCAACGCCCCGCCGGTCACGCCGCCAGACGCCAGATTTGCCAAAGCGTCCGAGGCCACGTTGACACCGACCGGGCCTTTGAAGGTAACAGCGCCGCGAATGGGGTAATGGACCGATGCCGCCAGCATCGCTGTCGCCGCCGCTTCTGACGCGTTGGATTCAAAGCGCACACCAAGCTCTTGCAGGATGTCTTCTGCGTCGGCAAGAACGTCCATCAGGTGACTGATCGGGGCGCCCTGATACCCACCGACGTAACCTACGCCATTTTCCAGCAGTGCCTTGGTGATGGCAAGGATGCCCTCGCCGCGAAAAACTTCGCCGGCGCCGATTCTAAGCTGCTGCACTTCGCGCTTGAATGAACGCTCTGCCACTGCTGCCCCCTTGCATTGCCATCTATCTGTCGCGCGGCTTTTCCGCGTGTTGTGGTCCAGCAGTCTGCACCTAATCTGAGAATAGTCAATGCGATTGCATATATTTCTGAGGCGGGGAGGGGAATCAACCCCATGCAATTAGGCTATTTTCTGATAAAAAATGCACATTCACTTTCTGATAAAAAATGCACATTCACGCAAAAGGCACCAGCCTTTACTATTCAATGTCATGTACCTACAATATTTTCATCACCAATAATTGCAACGAAAAAAGTAGTTTGCCGAACGCGCTACACAATCTGAAGCAAAGGTTTTGGGAAGACGTGTCATTGAAAACTGAAGCCGACGAGCCAAAACACCAGAATTCGCGCCAGCGTAGCGCGCATTCGGCCAAGCTGTTGCTGGATTCAATCATTCCGTACCAGATCAATCGGCTAAGCCACCGCATGAACAAATTGCTGGATCAAGAATTGCGGGCGCATGGTCTGTCGATGTCGATTTGGCGCATCATGGCGGTTCTGGATTTCAATTCGACGGTAACGGTGAACGAGCTCGCCCGGTACGCGATGATCGAACAATCCACCCTAAGCCGTATGATTCAACGGATGGAAGCGGCCGGTCTGCTTGTCAGCCAGAAGTCATCGGAAGATGGCCGGGTTCGATCCATTACTTTGACCACCGAGGGTTATCGCCAATTCGACATGGTTCAGGTGGTCACGATGAAACATACCGGTCGGATCGTCGCAGGCTTTTCCCGGGTCGAGCGCGCACAGTTGATGAATTTAATCGCCCGCATGCAGGAAAACATCGAAGCTTTGAACGTTGAGGATGGCATAAAGACTGGTGGCACAAAAGTTCGATAGCCCCATGCCCGGCGCTGTCAGACAAATTCGAACTCGTTTCAGATTCCCGGTATCGACAATCTTGAAGTGATGGGGTGGACGGCCCCTGCTCCCCGGCATCGAAGTGCCATATGATGGTCGTGCTAAACGTCACATTAGAGAGGAACCGTCCAAATGGATATTACAACAATCGGCCTAGATTTGGCCAAAAACGTTTTTCAGGTGCATGGTATTAATGCGGCTGGTGATATCATCGTTCGCCGTCGCTTGCGTCGAACTCAGGTCTGTACATATTTCGCTGGATTGAGACCTTGCCTGATTGGTATGGAGGCTTGTGGCACATCACATTTTTGGGCACGTGAGCTGGTAGCACTTGGCCACGAGGTGAAGATCATTCCTCCATCCTATGTGAAGCCTTATGTCCGGCGAGGTAAGAACGATGCAGCAGATGCCGAAGCAATTTGCGAGGCCGTAACACGTCCGAATATGCGTTTTGTGCCGATTAAGACAGAAGACCAACAGGCGGCGCTCATGCTGCACAAGGCCCGCGAGCTTTTGGTGCGTCAGCAAACCATGTTAACCAATGCGCTTCGAGCACATATGGCTGAACTGGGTATGGTCGCTCCGCTAGGGCGAGGTAAACTTAACGATATTATTGCCGTGATCGAGGATACCGAAGATGAGAGCATTCCCGCCTTGGCAAAGGCCGCCTTAAAGCCATTGGTGATGCAGCTAAGCGCGAATGAGGCCGCAACGGCGGCACTTGATGCGGAGATTAAGACTTGGCACAAAAGCAACGCAGCCAGTCAACGCTTGGCAACAATTCCAGGTGTTGGTTATTTAACGGCATCTGCCATAGCCGCCACGGTACCCGACCCTTCATTTTTCAAATCAGGCCGTGAATTTTCAGCTTGGCTCGGGTTGGTTCCACGGCAGAATTCCAGCGGTGGAAAAGAGCGGCTCGGGCGAATATCAAAGCAGGGGAACCCATATATTCGTCGGCTTCTCGTCATTGGCGCAACGTCCATGTTGCGCTATGCGCGGGCTAAAACGGCACCTGGTGCAGATTGGGTCAATGGCTTGCTTGAACGCCGTCCAGCACGACTGGTCACTGTGGCTATGGCCAACAAAACGGCGCGAATTGCTTGGGTCCTGCTGGCTAGAGAAGAAACATATCATACTCCTAGTCCCGCCTTGTAAAGAGCAGGGACCGAGAAACGAAGACAGGAACAAGAATTTGCAAGGGTGAAAACGACTTGATGTCAACCGGTTGAACCGGGGATCGGGACACTCCGTCAGGACCAAGCGCTACGAGCACGCTGAAGTGATTGGAACCAGATCCGCGAATTCCATCAGGGCCAGCGGTCATGAAGTGAAGACTGCATCAATAGGCCGAACACATGACTGCACCCGACCGGGGTGGGATTGAGCCAAATATTCCTTGCAATGTGGGGGCCGTCCACACATGGTCCTGCAAATTCGGACAGTCTGTTAAGGTGTATTCCAACGTGAAGAAGGAATACCAAAATGACCAAATGACGGAAGTTTTCAGACCAGTTTAAGGCCAATGTTGGACTTGAGGCACTGCCTGGCGACCGGACAATCCAAGAGATAGCGCGAAACCCAGACTACATCCTACCAAGGTCAGCACTTGGATGAAGCAGGCCGTTGATGGTCTGTCTGGCGTGTTTTCTGAGGGCGGCAAGGTTCAGGGTCCTAGTGAATCCGAGATTAAGGACCTGCATGCCAAGATCGGGAAGCTGGCCGTTAAGAATGATTTTTTAGCGCAAGGGCTGAATGCCGTTGCCCGACAAGCGATGTTTACATCGCCGAAAGGGGATGAGCCCCAAGGAGCGTAAAAAAATGGTTAGCAAACGGGTGGATATTAGTCTGTCCCGCCAGTGTAAAATCCCGAAGATCGGCCGTTCAGCACTGTATTACACGCCCGTAGGGTTCAGTGCCGAGACGCTGGGCTTGATGCGCCAGATCGACAAGGTCTTCACCCAATATCCATTTTTCGGCAGTCGCCAAATTGCGGCCTATTTGCCGAGAAAGGGGTATCATGCCGGTCGTCACCGTATTCGACGCTTGATGAAATTATGGGATTGGAGGCGATATACAAGCGCCCCAACACCAGTAAAAAGCATCCCGAGAACCGGATTTAGTCCTCCACATTTCGAAGGGAAAGTGGAAACCGGACGTACATCATCACAACAAGGCGGATGATTTCAGGGCTGGTTTTGAAGTAACGGGATGGGTTGCGTTTTGTCATCCGGAAAGGCTAGCCGACTGCCCTGCCCGCCTCAAGCCAGTTTAATCTGACAGTGCCGATAAACAATGTGAAGCAACCGCGATCATTTTTTGAATCTAAGTGCGTTCTTTGTCAAATACGACATCCGGAAAAATGGCAGGGACCATCTTCAATTCGAGAAATATTTGGGGAATAGTCTTACATGAAATTGAATACGTTATTGCTACATAACGACAAAATCAGGCCAATTGGTGCGGTCGAAAAGACTCGAACTTTCACTCCGGTTAAGGAACAGCGACCTCAACGCTGCGCGTCTACCAATTCCGCCACGACCGCACGCTTAGGCTTGGTAGCGGGGTCTATAGCGACTGCCGTTCCCCTTGTGAAGAGCGAAGTTGCGAAAAGCCCGTCCGGTCCAGCGGATATTTCCACACTTGGCCGGACAGGGTTCTTGTGATCTATTCGGTTGCTTTGAATACCGGAATTGGCGTGAACGTGGCGCTTTGGGTGGATGCGCCGCCGGTGTCCCCCAGTTGCGCGGTTGCCAGTCTCAAAAGGTCTACCCGATCAGTTTGGGTTGGCGCAAAAGCCGCCTCAGCGCCGGAATCAAGCGCCGTTATCGCGCCGTTAAACCAATCTGTCGCCAGATCGATCCGCTGGCTGGCACCGATACCTTGCGCCAGATGATGCCCTATCAACTCGCCGTAAACCGGCTTGCCCAGCGCGACCATCAACAAAGACGAGGCAATCGCCACATCCAGATTATCGGTGCGATAACCAACACCCAGACAAATCCGGGCAGTCATCGACAATTGCGAAGGGGACATGCCGGTTTTCAGAACGAAGCCTGCAACCGAAGACACGACCTCGGTGCGCGGCTGCAAGGAAGCTGCAGCAACCAGATCGTGCATCGGTTGGGCGATCCCCTCGCAACTGGTCTGGATTTGCGTCGCACTATAGCCCTGCACAGTTGCGACCAGCGCTTCGCTGTCGGAAATTGCATAAGTCCGCGCCAGACAGAATTGCTCGTTCAATGCCAATGTTGGATTTGACATGCTGGAAGCGCTGGCAAAGCCGCCATTGGCATTGGTCAACAAGCTGACCTTGTTGCAATGGCTGGCAAGCGAAGTTTGCGCCTCGACTCCAAACGTCGGCAGAGCCGAGGTGGACCTAATTGCTGTGTCTTCTTCACTGCCGCCGCCAAGTGCCGTTGGAATTGGCGATTGGGCACTGCCGCCACTGCCGTTGCCGTTGCCTGCCACCATTTCATCCCGGTAAATCACCAGAAGGCCGCGTGTTCCCTGCGCGTTTGACGCGATCTGCTGCATCGTTGTCGGCCCACCCATTTGCGCGCGCAGATAAGATGTTAACAGGAAAGAATTTTCATAGTCAGTAAGCGCGCCGGTTGCCGGAAACCCCAAATAATATTGGCAATTCGAAATGGCGGTACGGGTTCTGGCCCCGAATACCCCATCCGGTACGCCAGCCGGGAAATTGAAATAATTCAAGGCAACCTGCGTCTGGCGGCGCTGTTCGCGAACACCGCTGGAGGCTGTCTTTCGACGCTTATCCTTCATCGCCTCGCTGACGATAACGCCACCGATGACAGCGCCGATCAGACCCGCCCCAAGATCGCCGGCCATAACCGGCCGCAGAGGCGAGGCCGCGATCGACAGCGTGATTATTGCAGTTGCAACAGATTTCAGTTTCATGACAAATATCTTCTGGAAATACGCATTGGCTGAATCTTAGCACGAATTTGGTTATTCGCGAGTATTTTCGCAGTAGAAAGACGCTGAAACGGCAGGGAAACGCCGATGCCAGAATGGATAATCGACCCGAAACCGGTTCCATACGATGTTGCCATGGCGGCGATGGAACAACGGGTTGGCAACATCATAACGGGCCAAGCCCGCGAGGCGGTTTGGTTGCTGGAACATCCACCGCTTTACACGGCTGGCACCAGTGCTGACCCAACTGATTTAATAATGCCCAACCGTTTTCCGGTCTTCACAAGCAAACGCGGCGGGCAGTATACCTATCACGGGCCCGGACAACGCGTGGTCTATGTGATGCTTGACCTCAACAAACGTGGTCGCGACGTGCGCCGGTATGTCAGCTTGCTGGAAAACTGGATCATCGCAACCCTGGCTGAATTCAACATCAAAGGCGAAGTGCGCAGCGATCGGGTTGGTGTTTGGGTAAAGCGCCCCGATCAGCCGCGTGCCGCCGATGGCCAAATTGCCGAGGCAAAAATCGCCGCGATTGGTGTGCGTATCCGCAAGTGGGTGGCTTTTCACGGCATTTCGATCAATGTCGATCCGGATCTGGAGCATTTCGCTGGAATTGTCCCCTGCGGGATCAGCGATCATGGTGTGACCAGTCTGGTCGATCTGGGGCATCTGGTTTCAATGGCTGACCTTGATCTGGCGCTGAAGCGCAATTTCGAACGGGTTTTCGCCGACTGACGTCGCCGATCAGGGCGGGGGGCTTGCTGCCCCCCGCACCCCCCGCGGATATTTGTACCGAAAAGAAATCAGGCGGGAACGAGGACGCGGCGATAAAGGTGCCAGGTTGCGTGACCGAGAACCGGCAGGGTTATCAGCAGGCCCAGAAACAGCGGCAACATTGCCACCACTGTCGAGATTCCGACTTACCTTGGCCGGACACATCACGTTTCTGTTCGGCGGTGGTATAAGAGTGAGCTTCGCACGACGCGCAAATCAAGCGTTTTAAGCCCCGCTGCGACGAAATCACTGCCGCCGCCGCCTGCAGCCTAAAAATATCCGGTAAAACCACGCGTTTTTTGCCCCTGCGGCATATGAAACAGTTGAGCCCCCCCGTCGCGTCGTTTAGGGATCACAGCAGTATTCCCCGAGCCCGCGTTAGGATTCGCGGGTTCGCCAAGACGTGTCAGGAGAAGAATAAATGGCAGACGCAGCCGCCCACGCCCACGACGATCACCCCAAGAAGGGGTTCTTTACCCGCTGGTTCATGTCAACGAACCACAAGGATATCGGCATTCTTTACATTTTCACCGCCGGGGCCCTGGGCTTTGTGTCGGTGCTTTTCACGGTTTACATGCGCCTCGAGCTTATGGAACCCGGTGTTCAGTATATGTGCCTTGAGGGCGCGCGGTTTGTGGCCGACAGCGCCGCAGAGTGTACGCCAAACGGGCATTTATGGAATGTTCTGATTACCGGCCACGGTATTATCATGATGTTCTTTGTGGTCATTCCGGCGCTGTTTGGCGGTTTTGGCAACTACTTCATGCCGCTGATGATCGGGGCGCCCGACATGGCGTTTCCACGGATGAACAATCTGTCTTACTGGATGTATGTGGCGGGTTCGTCGATGGCAGTGATTTCGCTGCTGACACCGGGTGGCAATGGCCAGTTAGGGTCCGGGGTTGGCTGGGTGCTGTATGCGCCGCTGTCCACCTCCGAGGCCGGTATGTCGATGGATTTCGCGATTTTCGCGGTTCACCTGTCAGGGGCCAGTTCGATCCTTGGGTCGATCAATATGATCACCACCTTCCTGAATATGCGCGCGCCGGGCATGACCATGCACAAAACGCCGCTTTTTGCCTGGTCGATCCTTGTCACGGCCTTTCTGATCCTCTTGTCCTTGCCGGTTCTGGCGGGCGCGATCACCATGCTGCTGACTGACCGGAACTTTGGCACAACCTTCTTCCAGGCTTCTGGCGGCGGTGATCCGATCCTCTATCAGCACCTGTTATGGTTCTTTGGGCATCCCGAAGTGTACATGATCGTCGTGCCGGGTTTTGGTATTATCAGTCACGTGATCTCGACCTTCTCGAAGAAACCGATCTTTGGCTATCTGCCGATGGTCTATGCGATGGTGGCCATCGGTGGTCTGGGCTTTGTCGTCTGGGCGCACCATATGTACACTGTTGGCATGTCGCTGACCCAGCAATCTTACTTTATGCTGGCAACCATGGTGATCGCGGTGCCAACTGGCATCAAGATCTTCTCGTGGATCGCCACCATGTGGGGCGGTTCGGTTGAGATGAAAACCCCGATGCTGTGGGCCTTTGGCTTTCTGTTCCTGTTCACTCTTGGTGGTGTAACCGGGATTGTCCTCAGCCAGGCTGGTATCGACCGGGCCTATCACGACACATATTACGTCGTGGCACACTTCCATTACGTGATGTCGCTGGGGGCTGTGTTCTGCATTTTTGCCGGGGTCTATTACTGGATCGGCAAAATGTCAGGGCGCCAGTATCCTGAATGGGCTGGTAAGCTGCATTTCTGGGTCATGTTTATCGGGGCGAATGTCACGTTCTTCCCACAGCACTTTCTTGGCCGTCAGGGCATGCCGCGCCGGTATATCGACTATCCCGAGGCGTTTGCCTACTGGAACTATATCAGCTCGATCGGTGCTTTCATGACTTTCGCGTCCTTCGTGTTCTTCATCGGTGTGGTATTTTACACCATCAACTGGGGTAAGAAAATCACCGTCAATTCCTATTGGGGTGAGCACGCAGATACGCTGGAATGGACCCTGCCCTGCCCACCGCCCGAACATACGTTCGAGATCCTGCCGACGCAGGATATGTGGGACAAGCAGCCGCATCACTAATGCCTGCGGTTTGGAAATATCCTGAAAAGGCCCCGGCGCAATCCGGGGCCTTTTCTGAATGTGCTGGCGATCTGCCGCCTTTAGCGCAGTTGGTCTTGCGCCCCAACCGTTCCCTGTCACGCACCGGGCTTGCGTGGTTGCTGGTGATCCTGTGGGGCTTGCTGTTGATCCCGCTTATTCCCTTGTTGGGGAAAACCGCGCTTTGGGTAATGCTACCGTTCCTGTTAACGGTCTTGGTGGCCCTGTGGTATTCGATCGAGCGCAACACCCGTGACGGCGAGTTAACCGAAACCCTGTGCCTGTGGCGCGACAAGATCACAGTCACGCGGACTGGCCCGCGCCAACCATCGCAGGAATGGACGGCAAACCCCTATTGGATAAGCGTTACAATTAAGCCCAAGGGCGGGCCGGTCGATCAGTATCTGACACTAAAGGGCGGCAATCGCGAGATTGAATTGGGGGCATTCCTCAGCCCGGAGGAACGCGTAACCCTGCGGGATGATCTGGAAAACGCACTGCGGCAGGCAAGGTCTACGCCGCAAAGTACTGGCTAAATAGATCGATCAATACCCAGTGACGCGATCAATTCGTAATAGGCCACCAAGGCGATGACAAACGCAAAGGCCAGCACAATCAATTCAAACTTGAACCCGTACTGGTGATACTTTACGCGCTCGCTATGGTGCAGCACATCCATCAGTTCATCCCCAAACCGGATCGACAGGAACGTGCCAAAACCCGAAATAACAATCACCGACCAATAAGGCCAGGGGGTCGTTAGGATCGCATATAACAACCGCGTCAGCGTCGTGGTTTGATAATCATCGGCAAACCAGATCAGGGCGATTGCATTCAATGATATGGCAATCCCCCAGACAACGATTTCCGAGATAAACATCCGGATGCCAAAAATAAGGCGCAGCGGGAAATCCAGCAAAAAACCAGCATCGGCAATCGGCGTACACAGCACGAAAAACGACCACGTTAATAGGGCCGCGACGCTGCCGGTCCGAAAATCAAGCGTGTAGGTCAGATATCCAAGGTATCCAAGCAGCACCAGAACCAGCAACAAGAACTTAATCAAGACCTGCCGGCGCGCTGGTACAGGAGGCTTTTGTAGGGTCATCTAATTTAGCCAAGCAAACCCTTGATGACGGCGCCTGCTTTGCTGAAATCCATCCGTCCGGCATATTTCGCCTTCAGCGCGCCCATCACCCGCCCCATATCCCGGATCGAGCTGGCCTCGATCTCGGCAATAGCGGCCGTAATGGCGGCGCTGATCTCGACTTCATTCAACTGCCGTGGCAAGAATTCTTCTATCACCGTAACCTCGGCGCGTTCTTTTTCGGCCAATTCCAGACGACCGGCCTCCTCATAGGCGGTGATACTGTCCAGCCGTTGTTTGATCATTTTGGCCAGGATCGCCAGAATATCTTCGTCCGGCACGCCGGCATCTTGCCCGTCGGTGCGCGCGGCGATATCCTTGTCTTTGATGGCGGCATTAATCAGCCGCAAAGTTGACAGTCGCGGCGCATCTTTGGCACGCATAGCGTCCTTAAGTTCCGTGTTAATACGGTCCCGCATAAGTCATCGCCTCTTAGCGCCCCTATAGGGCAGGAAAGACTCGGACAATAGCGTGTGCGATGCGACCTGACAACTGTGGCGCGTTAACGCAAGTCATTGGTTTCATTGGGCTTTGCAAATTTTGTTTTCCCTTGACCCTAGGCTGTGCAAACCTTAGTGTCCGCCGGATTTCTTCATACACAAGCGCCGGATTCCATCATGCCAGGGACGCCAAATTCACTTGCCAAACCAACGGGTTGCATTGTTCTGGCCGACGGAACAGCGTTTTACGGCCACGGTTTTGGCGCAACTGGCGAGGCTCAGGCCGAGCTGTGTTTCAACACAGCGATGACCGGGTATCAGGAAATCATGACCGACCCCAGTTATGCCGGGCAGGTTATCACCTTCACCTTTCCGCATATCGGCAATACCGGCACCACGCCGGAAGATGACGAGGCACAGCGGTCGGTCGCCCGGGGTATGGTGGTGAAATGGGATCCGACCGAGCCGTCAAATTGGCGTAACACCGAGGATTTGGGCACGTGGTTGACCCGTCAGGGGCGGATCGGCATTGGCGGCGTTGATACCCGCCGCCTGACCCGCGCCATTCGCCAGCAGGGCGCGCCGCATGTTGCCATCGCGCATGATCCAGAAGGTAACTTTGACCTTGCCGATCTGGTTGAAAAGGCCCGTGCCTTTGAAGGCCTTGAAGGCCTTGATCTGGCCAAAGACGTCACCTGCGCGCAATCCTATCGCTGGGACGAAATGCGTTGGGCCTGGCCCGACGGCCACACGCGCCGCACCACGCCGGGCCACCGGGTTGTTGCCCTAGATTACGGTGCCAAGCGCAATATCCTGCGCTGCCTAGCCTCGGCGGGTTGCGATGTCACCGTTCTGCCCGCGACCGCCACGGCTGACGAGGTTCTTGCGCATAATCCAGAAGGGGTGTTTCTGTCGAACGGTCCCGGTGATCCGGCGGCCACCGGCGTTTACGCCGTGCCGATGATCCGCGAGATATTGGAGCGCACCAATTTGCCGATTTTCGGTATCTGCCTAGGCCATCAGATGCTGGCTTTGGCCTTGGGTGGAAAAACCCTGAAAATGAACCACGGCCATCACGGCGCCAATCATCCGGTGAAAGAGCTTGCATCTGGCAAGGTTGAAATCACCTCGATGAACCACGGCTTTGCGGTTGACGCTGAAAGCTTGCCTGCTGGCGTGATTGAAACCCATGTGTCCCTGTTTGACGGGTCAAACTGCGGCATCCGCATGCAGAACCGTCCGGTATTTTCAGTGCAACAGCACCCCGAGGCCAGCCCCGGACCACAGGACAGCTATTATCTGTTCGAGCGCTTTGTTTCCTCGATGGAAACAATCTCTTAATCCATAGGATCTTAACCCCCTGTTAACCCTGTTTCGCCAATGCTGAAGCGGAGTAATTGAAGGGTGAACGGATGATCAGCTCACCGAGCGGTATGGTTGCCGGCGGCAGTATAACCAGTGTCAAAAAGCCACGTGAAGCGTGGCAAAGTCAGCCAATTGGCCAAATATTGGTTGATTCTGGATATATGTCGCTTGACGCGCTGGACAGCGCTTTGGCCAAACAAAAAGGCACCGCAGCGCGCCTTGGTGATATCCTGAAAACCTTTGGATTTGTATCCGAAGAAACGCTTCTAAAAGCCCTGACATTGCAATATGGCGCGAAAGTTGTGGATATCACCGCAACCCCGCCCGACCCGGCCTTGATGCGCGAAACATCGGTTGAAACCTGCTTGCGGTACGGATTTTTGCCGTGGCGGCGCACCGGAAACCTGACGGTCTATGTCACGTCTGACCCGGTAATTTTCCACCGCCACATCGCCCTTGGTCCGCGAAGCCAGTCGCGGATCGTTATGGCGCTGGCAAGTGCGTCAAGCATCACGGCCTACCTAACCACGCATTACAGCAGCCATCTTTCACACAGGGCCAATACCCGGTGTCCGGCAGAATTCAGCTGTCGCAGCTGGGCGCGCCCTGTGGGACTACCGGCGATTGCCATCGTCTGTCTGGTGATTGCCCTAATAGTATGGGCGCTACCTATTCTCGCCATTTCAACTATTTACGGTTGGGTCTTCATAACGTTATTGGCAAATTCCGGCCTCAGATTGTCCACCCTGATTACCCAGGTAAAGGCACGCTACAAAACCTCCGAACAGCCGCAACCCGCGACAAACATCACGTCGATTGCGCCTCTGCCTGTTGTGTCTTTGTTGGTGCCGCTCCACAAAGAAGCTGCGATTTTGCCGGATCTCGTCAAACGTCTTGCCGCCAGTAACTATCCAAAAGAGTTGCTCGACGTTATGTTTATCCTGGAAAGCAACGACGCGCTGACAAAGTCGGCCCTTGCAGGCCTGTCACTGCCGCAGTGGATTCGCCTGATCGAGGTTCCACCGAACAAGTTGCAAACCAAGCCCCGGGCGATGAATTATGCCTTGGATTTCTGCAAAGGATCAGTGGTCGGTATCTACGACGCTGAAGACGCGCCGGAAGCCGATCAAATTCACCGGATTGTCGACTGTTTCAACCTAAGCGGTCCGGATGTCGCCTGCGTTCAGGGCTATCTTGATTTTTATAATCCGGCGGAAAACTGGTTGGCGCGCTGTTTCACCATCGAATATGCAATCTGGTTTCGCGTGGTTCTGCACGGCATCGAAAAACTTGGCCTTCCCATCCCGTTGGGTGGAACGACCGTGTTCTTTCGCCGCGAAGCTTTGGAAAAACTTGGGGCATGGGACGCCCACAACGTCACTGAAGATGCCGATCTTGGCTTTCGGCTGGCAAGGCAGGGCTATCGTTGCGCCTTTTTGGCTACGACAACTTTTGAAGAAGCAAATTGCCACCTGAAACCATGGATCAAACAACGTTCGCGCTGGCTGAAAGGCTATGCCGCCACGTGGATCACCCATATGCGTCGGCCTCTAGGGCTGCTGGTTGATCTGGGGCCAGTCCGGTTTTTTGCGTTTCAGGTCATGCTGTTGGGCACAATCTCGAACTTTCTTGTGGCGCCAATGTTGTGGTTGCTTTGGCTTTCAGTATTCGGTCTTGAACTGCCACTCGAACAGGCTTTACCGAAATTGGCCTGGCTGGCGCTGGGCACCTTGTTTGCCCTGTCCGAACTGATCTTGCTGGTAATCGGCGTTTTCGCGGTATCAGGCAAGTCACACCGGCACCTGATCCCCTGGGTGCCTGCCATGATTTTTTACTGGCCACTGGGGTCTATTGCCATGTTCAAGGCCGCCTACGAACTGGTTCGACGGCCGTTTTACTGGGACAAAACCCAACATGGCCAACATCTTAAACCCGCCAAATCCACATTACGCTAGCTTTGCTTGTTGTTGCTATTTGTTACGCAGTGTCGCAATCTCGCCCGCGTCAAGTTTCAGCCGTGTTTCGAAGGCAAACGACAAATGCGCCTTTAAGGCGCCACATGCCTTTTCGCCGTCGCCTGACTTGATTGCCTCAACAATCGCGCGATGTTCCTCAAGCGCTGTCACCCCGCGACCGTCAGCCGCCAACGAGGTCGTCGCCAGCAAAGCCATCGAGCGATGTACCAGACCAAGCTGATCGATTAGAAACCGGTTATGGCTGGCCAGATGTATCTGGTTGTGAAACCGCCGATTGGCGCGGCTTAATTTTGCAGGCTCCGTCACCAGCGACATATCTTGCGCCACCATGCTTTCCAGCACCCGTACTTCTTCAGGGCTCGCATGTTGTGCCGCAAGGCGCGCCGCCAACCCTTCAAGCTCGGCCCTTACGACATAAAGTTCTGCCAACTGATTGTGGTCCAGCGACGCGACGATCAGGCTGCGGCCGGTGCGGGTCAGCATCGACTGGGTTTCCAGCCGCTGCAATGCTTCGCGGATCGGGGTGCGTGACACACCAAACCGTTCTGCCAATTCGCTTTCAACCAAACGATCTCCCGGTCCATAGACCCCGGTATCAATCGCGTCCAGTATCAGATCATAGGCATCTTTTTGCGCCTGTTTGGTGATCGGCATGTTGCTCTCCGTATACAATGGTCGACAAGCTACAGGCAGATCGGCCTCACAATCAAGTGATTGCAACTGCGGCACGACCGCCCTAGCTTGAGGTTATGGTAAAACAAGCTTTTGATCATGTACGGTACTGGGTCTTTGATCTGGATAACACGCTTTATCCGCCAGAGGCGAAGCTGTTTGACCAAATCGAAGTGCTGATGACCGAATTTGTGATGCAGGCGCTGAATATCGATCACAAAACCGCCGATCACCTGCGTGATTATTATTGGAACACGTACGGCACAACATTGGCCGGCCTGATGCGGGAACATGATATTGACCCCGCCCCCTATCTTGACCGCGTGCATGATATCGACCTCAGCCATCTGGCCAAAGACCCAAATTTAAGGGCGCGGATTACAGCGCTGCCCGGACGCAAAGTCATTTATACCAACGGCCCAAAAATCCACGCCGAACGGGTGACCGAGGCGCGCGGGCTGTCCGGTATTTTTGATGCGGTTTATGGGGTTGAACATGCCGGTTTCCTGCCCAAACCCGAACGTGCCGCCTTCGAGGCGGTATTTACTCTGGACGGGCTGGTGACAGATCAGGCCGCGATGTTTGAAGATGATCACCGCAATCTGAAAGCGCCACACGAAATGGGCATGAAATGTGTGCTGGTCGGGCCTGAACACGGTGAAGACGCCGATCACATTCATCACCAAACTCAAGATCTGACAGGCTTTCTGTCGCAGATCACGCGCTAGGGCTTTCCGTCGACCAAACCACGCCCTAATGTCACGGCATGATATTTCGTGAAGCCGATATCCTGATTTCCGGTGGTGGCGTTGCTGGCCTGACCGCCGCTTGCGCCTTTGGTGCCGCCGGTTTTTCGGTGATTTGCGTTGACCCGGCCCCGCCTGTCATCGACGAGGCCGCATCAAACGCCGACCTCAGAACCACTGCTTTTCTGCAACCGGCGCGTCGTTTGTTTCAAGCCGCGGGTCTGTGGGACCGCCTTGCACCCTATGCGGCGGCCTTACAGATCATGCGCATCGTTGATGCGGGTGGCAAATCTTACGAAGCCCGCGATATTGCCGATTTCAACGCGAGTGATATTTCCGATACGCCGTTTGGCTGGAACCTGCCCAACTGGCTGCTTAGGCGGGAAATGCTGACACGGATTGCGGAATTACCCAATGTCGCGTTTCTGCCGACCACCGCCACCGCCCACCTGACAACCCGCACAACCGAGGCCCGCATCGCCCTGACCGACGGCACATCCGTGCACGCGCGGCTATTAATCGCGGCTGACGGGCGCGGTTCAAACATCCGCGAGCAGTGTAATATCGGTGTAAAAACATGGCGTTACGGACAAAAGGCGCTGGCATTTTCGGTCAACCACCCGATCCCGCACCAAAATATATCAACCGAAATTCACCGCACCGGCGGGCCTTTCACCTTGGTCCCGATGCCCGATTTGAACGGTCAGCCGCGATCCGCGATTGTCTGGATGGAACGCGGCGGGCGGATTGAAGAATTGCAAAACCTGTCGGTGGCAGCGTTTGAAGCGGAAATCTATGAACGCTCGGCGCATTTATTCGGCCCACTAACGCTGATCGGCCGTCGCACCGTCTGGCCGATTATCAGCCAGCTTGCCGAACGTCTGAACGGCCAGCGCGTCGCCCTGATTGCCGAAGCAGCGCACGTTGTCCCGCCGATTGGCGCGCAAGGACTGAACATGAGCCTTGCCGATATGACAACCCTGCTTGACCTTGCGCTGGCGGATCCCGGTGATTTGGGTTCGGCTACGATGCTGGAAAAATATCACCACAGCCGTTGGCCGGAAATCAAGGCACGGGTCACCGGCATTGACCTGCTTAACCGCAGTTCCATGGCCGAAAATCCGATGCTGCGCGACATTCGCCGTTACGGGCTGAAAGCCCTGCACGGCATCGCGCCGTTGCGCAAAACCCTGATGCGTGCAGGACTTGGTGCCGGGCAAAATTAATCAGCGGCCTATAGCACCGTGTCCAAAGCTACCTCAAGCCGCGCCACCGCCGCATCGACATCCTTTAGCTTATCAAGCCCGAACAGCCCAAGCCTGAAGCTTTTGTATTCCGGACCTTCATCGCATTGCAGCGGAACCCCGGCGGCAATCTGTAACCCTTGGGCGGCAAACTTGCTGCCATTCTGAACGCCGGGATCTTCGGTATAGCTGACCACCACGCCGGGGGCGCCAAACCCATCTGCGGCAACCGACCGAATGCCGCGTGACGCCAGCAGTTCGCGCACTTTGGTACCAAGTTCCCACTGCGCATCGCGCAGCTTGTCAAAACCGTATTCCTTGGTTTCCAGCATGATATTGCGGAATACCTTCAACGCATCCGTCGGCATCGTCGCGTGATACGCGTGACCACCGGCCTCGTAAGCCTGCATGATCGACAGCCATTTCTTCAGATCAATCGCAAAGCTGGTTGAATTAGTCGCCTCAACCCGCGCTTTTGCGGCCTTGTTCATCATCACAAGCCCAGCTGACGGCGACGCACTCCAACCCTTTTGCGGGGCCGAGATCAACACATCAACGCCAACCGCTTTCATATCGACCCAAATGCAGCCCGACGCGATGCAATCAAGCACGAACAGGCCCCCGACCGAATGCACGGCATCGCCAACCGCTTTCAGATAGTCATCCGGCAGGATCATCCCTGACGAGGTTTCAACATGCGGTGCGAACACCACAGCCGGAGCTTCGGCTTTGATCCGCGCCACGACTTCCTCGATCGGTGCCGGTGCAAACGGCGCTTGTGGTTCATTGCCCTTGCGCCGCGCTTTCAGCACGGTTTCCTCGGATGTCACCGACCCGGCTTCAAAAATCTGCGTCCAGCGATAACTGAACCAACCATTGCGGATGACCATCGCCTTTTGGCCGGTGGCCAATTGACGGGCAACCGCCTCCATCGCATAGGTGCCGCCGCCGGGAACAAGCGCCACCGCGTCGGCATTATAAACCTCTTTCAGAATACCCGAAATATCGCGCATCACGCCCTGAAAGCTCTGGCTCATATGGTTCAGCGACCGGTCGGTGAAAACGACCGAGAATTCCAACAATCCGTCCGGATCAACATCTGGCAACAAAGCGGGCATGGCGGGGTCCTTTCGGGGGTGTTTCGGATCAGGCTATCATTATGCAGACTGCGCTGCTTGTGCAATGCACTGATCCGCCGCAGTTACCCGTTCAAAGGCCCGGGGCGCCGTTCTTCGCTTAACAAAACATTTGCCTCAACATCGCCAACCCCCGGCAGGGTCATGATCCGACGGCGCAGCACCCGTTCAAAATCCGACAAATCCCGCGCCACCACCCGCAGGCGGTAATCGTAAAGCCCCAGAACATGCTGCACCAACTGCACCTCGGGTATCGCTGTTACAGCGCGTTCAAAATCCTCAAGACTAACCCGGCCCTTGGTGGCCAGCTTAACCCCCAGAAAAACCGTCACCCCGAACCCCAGCGCTTCGTTGTTCAACTGCACCCGGCGCGGCCCCAAAACCCTGTCAACCTCCAGCCGTTTTATCCGCCGCCACGTCGCCGGTTGCGAAAGGCCCAGCTTGCGCCCCAAAGCGCCCGCCGTTGCGCGTGCATCCTGAACGAGGGCGCGCAAAATCTGCCGGTCGATGTCATCCAGATCAATCACAACGGCAGGCTTTCGCTGTTTTTAACGTTTGAAATCAACATCAGCGCTTCGATATCGGCGATATGCGGCAAGGTCAGGATATGCTTGCGATATATCCGCTGATAATGCGCCATATCCCGCGCCAGTACGTTCAAACGAACGTCAACCCGGCCCAAAAACGTCTGGATTTCATCCACCTCGGGGATGTCGCGCGCCGCCGCGATAAACGCATCAAACGCGTTTGCCTGCGTCTTGTCCAGCGTCACCCGCAAGCTGACCTCGACCTCATATCCCAGCACCCGCCAGTCGATCGCGGCGGTGTAACCTTCAATCACGCCGATACGTTCCAACCGTTCCAGCCGCCGGGCCAACGCACTTGCAGCCAGCCCCAGATACTCGGCCAGATCAGTCGTGCTGCGGCTGGCATCGGCTTGCAAATGGCGCAGGATACGGCGGTCTGTGTCATCTACGCCTTGCATCAATAATCCTGTTTTTTAATATTTCACGAATACTATTCATCATAGTTTCCAAAAATACTCGAAAACGCCCCTCACATCCACCGAAAACATCCGTTAGGTTCACCACAATCATAACCCAACCAAAGGAAAATCTATGCGCGTTTACTATGACCGCGATTGTGACATCAATCTGATCAAAGACATGAAGGTCGCCATTCTGGGCTATGGCTCGCAAGGCCATGCGCATGCGCTGAACCTGCGTGATTCTGGCGCGAAAAACCTCGCCGTCGCTCTGCGCCCCGGATCGCCCTCAGCGAAAAAAGCTGAAGGCGAAGGCTTGACCGTGATGGGCATCGCCGAGGCAGCCGCCTGGGCCGATCTGATCATGTTTACCATGCCAGACGAATTGCAGGCCGAAACCTACAAGAAATACGTGCATGACAATATCCGCGACGGTGCCGCTATTGCCTTTGCCCACGGCCTGAACATCCATTTCGGCCTGATCGAAGCCAAACCCGGCATCGATATCATCATGATGGCCCCCAAAGGCCCCGGCCACACCGTGCGCGGCGAGTTCACCAAAGGCGGCGGTGTGCCCTGCCTTGTGGCCGTCCATAACGACGCCTCTGGCAAAGCCATGGAAATCGGCCTGTCTTACTGCTCGGGCATTGGCGGCGGCCGCTCCGGCATAATTGAGACCAACTTCCGTCAAGAATGCGAAACCGACCTGTTCGGCGAACAAGCGGTTCTGTGCGGCGGTCTGGTTGAACTGATCCGTATGGGTTTTGAAACTCTGGTCGAGGCGGGTTACGAACCGGAAATGGCCTATTTTGAATGCCTGCACGAAGTGAAACTGATCGTCGATCTGATCTATGAAGGCGGCATCGCCAACATGAACTATTCGATCAGTAACACGGCAGAATACGGCGAATATGTCTCTGGCCCCCGCGTGCTGCCATATGCCGAGACGAAAGCCCGGATGAAAGACATCCTGACCGACATTCAGACCGGTAAATTCGTGCGTGACTTCATGCAGGAAAATGCGGTTGGCCAGCCGTTCTTCAAAGCGACCCGCCGGATCAACGACGAACACCAAATCGAAAAAGTCGGCGAAACCCTGCGCGGCATGATGCCGTGGATTTCCGCAGGCCGGATGGTCGATAAAGCCAAGAACTAAGGACACTCTCTGGCCGGAAAGCCTTGGTTTTCCGGCGCCCGGGTGCTAAAGAACACCGGATAATACTTTCTGCGCAGGAGGGAGAGCCTGCGTAAAAGCGAAACGGCCCGGGGGAGAATCCGGGCCGTTTCTATGTTCAACACCAGCAATGGGAGGAAAGCCGGCGCTGAATTCCGTTCGCTTATGTGCGCGGTAAAATCCTGCCGACATGCGCCGGGATACCAGCACGTTCAACATTGATCGCCACCAATTGCGCATCGGTCATCTGGTTCATCACCGAAATCAACCGGGCAGTTTGGTGCCGGTAAAAGCTGTTTGCCATACTGGTTTTGAATCTGCCAAACAGATCGGCAATAAACGGGAAGGCTTGCGAGGCGCGGGCTGTGTTCAGATCAAGCGTGCTCATTTCAAGGTCACTTTCATTGCTTCATCGCGCGCAATCCCCTGGATCGCACAGCGGGAAATTCCGATATCCGCCAAATCGCGGTTGCTTAAGGCTTCTAGTTGCGTTTTGGTTTCGCGGAACGCGCGCACCCGTGCACTGGTAAGATTGAAGGCCGCGATCTCGCGGGAAATGAAGTTTTGAACGGCTTCAAACCCTGTCGAAAACGGTTTGGTGTTCAGTGTGATTGGCATTGCCATCGGGGTATTCCTGTAATGCTGCATTGCAGCGTTCGTGCTGCACTGCAGTATTTGGGCATTTAACCGACAGAAACAACCGATGATTTTGCATAGCCGCATCCCGCTCAGCGAAAAGCTGACTTTAGGACAGGCGCAAAAATAGTTTCGAACAATCAATTGATCTTAATAGGATTTCCAAAACCCCGGCAATCAACCGTTCAGAAGTTGCCTAAAGTTTTACGAGTATTTGCACAATTTTTCGCGCCCACAACGCTGTGCAGAGACTTAGTATCGTCCGATATCGATCGACACTTTTGCCAAAACCTTGCCAGCGGCATCCCGCGCCGTCACATCCGCCGAATACCGGTTGCCGCGTCCACCCGAGCACGGCGGCAGATATCCTGGCGAGGCATAGTTTCCGGTACTGCGCGCCTTTTTGACCACGACCGCCCCATGGCCAAGGGACTTGGTCATCCCCGGCACCGCCGGTAATTTCGCCGAAGTCCCTTTGACCGCGAAGCCAATTGTACCGTGACCGCCATTGCTTGACAGCGGCGGATAGGATTTGTCGTTAAACGCAACCACAACAGAAACTGTGCCTCCAGGCAGGTCGGAAACCTGCATCGGCGGCGTCGATCCTTTGCCGCCATCCAGCACACATTGCTGCCCGGCCGGTACTTTTTTACCGTCCCATGGGGCCAAGAGTTTCACCGTCATACCGGCGGCAAATGTCGGTGTAACCATCGCTAAGAACAACACCGTCAAAGCGGTGCGGCCTAAAATAGACATGGAGTCCTCCTGATAAAGACAACTTCAGGCTGCCGAAATCAGGTTATTTCGTCAACGAAAAAGATTAGACCGCCCGTTTAACTGCCACCAGAATACTGTCGATGGTCGTAGCCAATAGCGTTTCATCTTCGCATTCGCCCATAACCCGTAACAACGGTTCCGTGCCGGATTTGCGGATCAACAGACGACCCTTGTCTTTCAGGCGCGTCTCGGCCTTTTGGATCGCCAAGATAACCGCGGCATCTAACATCGGGTCTTTTTGGGCGCTGAACCGCACATTCATTAAAATCTGTGGGCACGGTTCGAACACCCGCGTCAATTCGCTGGCCTTTTTGCCGGTTTCAACCATGGCGGCCAGAAACTGCAATCCGGCGATCAACCCGTCACCGGTGGTTGCGAAATCGGTCATGACGATATGGCCGGATTGTTCACCGCCCAAGTTGAAACCGCCCGCACGCATCGCTTCGACCACATAACGATCCCCGACACTTGTGCGGCGCATCTTGATGTTTTTGCTGGCCAGAAACCTTTCCAACCCCAGATTTGACATTACCGTGGTGACCAAAGTACCGCCCGCCAGCCGCCCTTCATGCGCCCATCTTGACGCGATGAGCCCCATTATCTGATCGCCATCTGCGACTTTTCCGGTTTCATCCAAAATCATCACCCGGTCCGCGTCGCCATCAAGGCAGATGCCAACATCGGCCCCATGTTCCAGAACCGCCGCCGACGCGCGGGCCGTATCGGTTGACCCACAACCGTCATTGATGTTGAACCCATTGGGCGACACCCCAATCGGGATAACCTCGGCGCCTAATTCCCACAAAACATCCGGCGCCGCCTTATATGCCGCGCCATTGGCGCAATCGACAACCACCTTCATCCCGTCAAGCCGACCGCGATAAGGAAAGGTCGTTTTGGCATATTCAACATATCGCCCTCGCCCGTCATCAATCCGGGTGACACGGCCGATATTTTCGGGTTTGCTCAATTCAACACCGGTGTTCAACAAACGCTCGATCTCGGCTTCAGCCTCGTCAGATAATTTATAGCCGTCGGGACCGAAAAACTTGATGCCGTTATCTTGATGCGGGTTATGCGACGCCGAGATCATCACCCCAAGATCGGCCCGCATCGAATGCGTCAGCAATCCGACCGCCGGTGTCGGCACCGGGCCGAGCAAAAACACGTTCATCCCCGTCGATGTTAACCCGGCCGTCAGCGCGTTTTCCAGCATATAGCCCGACCGGCGGGTGTCTTTGCCGATCACCACCCGGTGTTCCTGCTTATCTTTGCCAAAATATCGCCCAGCGGCGGCACCCAGTTGCATCGCAACCTCGGCAGTCATCGGATATGTGTTGGCGCGACCGCGCACGCCGTCTGTGCCAAACAGGTTTCTGCTCATGGTCCAACCTTTTTTGTGCTCGCGTTATCGCGATGCCTGCCACAGGGCCAGCGCCTGCTTTGTCTCGCTTATATCATGAACGCGCAGCAACTGAACCCCTTGCCTGACAGCTTCCAGCCCCAAGGCAATCGACCCTGGCGCGCGTTTGTCGGCCTGCGGTTCGCCGCCAATGGTGCCGATGAACTTTTTGCGCGAAACGCCCAGCAAAACCGCACAACCAAGCCCGTGAAACAGCGACAGCCCCTTGATCAGCGCCAGATTATGACTGTTCTTTTTGCCAAACCCGATCCCCGGATCGACCACGATACGACTGCGCGGAATGCCAAAAGCCTCGCAATAGGCGACCCTTTCGGCAAGATAGTCGTAAACATCCAGCAAAACATTGTCGTAGACCGGGTTGTCTTGCATGGTTTTCGGATCGCCCAAAGCATGCATCAGGCAGACCGGTACATGCGCATCGCGCAGGGTTTCCGCCATGTCAGGATCAAATTCCAGGGCCGAGACATCGTTGATCATCCCAGCCCCAGCCGCCAATGCCCTGGCGGCGACGTCAGCTTTGCGGGTATCCACCGAAACCGGACAAATCACGCCTGCCTGAGCAAGTGCTTTTATCACCGGCAGAATGCGCGCGGCTTCTTCTGCTTGCAAAACCGCATCCGACCCAGGACGGGTCGACTCGCCACCGATATCCAGAAAGTCAGCACCCGCTGCAATCAGGCTTTGTGCCTGCGCGATAGCACCTGCGGCATCTGCAAACCGTCCACCATCGGAAAAACTGTCAGGTGTTACATTCAGAACGCCCATCAAACGGGGTTGATCCAGCGAGACCTCGCAAATTGGGCCACGTTGCGCCGTCAGGTTCAACAGAACAGCCGCCGGAATATCCTGCGCCTGCACCAGTTCCGCCTGCTCACTGCGCGACAGCCGCTGTGCATGGCTAAACCAAACAGGCCCGCCAGCCAGAAATGCCGCTCCGTTCGGAACAGCCGCGTCAGTTTGCGCGATCGGACGATAATAGGCGTCTTGTGCTTGGCTCATCAAAGCTCAGAGGGCTTTTGCACGACCCGCACGTCAACGCCCGTTTTTGCCGTCTGGTGCTTCCCTAGAACCACCAACGCCTCGGCCGAAATTTCAGCGGCCAGCCACCCGGCCAGCCCAATGGCCGAGGTGTCCTTGGTTTTATGCTCGCCCGCCGCGTCAAGCACCAGTTTTGACGGCGCCCAAACCGAAAGCTGATCGTGCTTGGTAGCCCAATCAAGCTCGGTCCGGCTGTTCACCACAACACATCTTTTGTCTTTGCCGGCCAAAACCCAGGCATTTTGTTCAATACTCAGCAACGCAATCCGCCGGTTGGCCGCTGCCACGTCCGCTTGCGGCGTCACTTCCCGCGCCTGCTCGACGCAAATAATCGCCGGCATGTCATGCGCACTGATCGCATCGAGCCAACTGCCGAGGGCATCGGAAAACAGCACCGAATTCGGCAGAAAAACCACCATCGGATGCACGGCTTGCGGCATCTGCCGGGGCCGTTCACCCAGCGGGCGCACAACATCGCCGCCTTCAATACGATTGCGTGCAATTTCGACGCCCAAGGTGCCGGGAATACGATCCAGCTTTTCGATCCGCACAAACGCGCGCACCGCTTTGCGATTGTCCAAAACCCGATCCGCAATGCGTTCCGCCAGCGTTTCCAGCAGGTTAATCCGCTCAGCGGCCAATTGTTCCTCGATCGCCTCGATGATTGTGTCGTAAGACAGGACGATATCAACATCGTCAGACCGCGCCGCAGCATGACGCGAAACCTCGACAACGACGTTGAAACGAATGCGCTGGGTCACGCCGCGTTCCGATTGAAACGCGCCGATTTCCACGTCGCGCGTGTAATCGCGCACCGATATGCGGTCTAATGGATCGCCGCTCCCGGTCGCCAGGGAACGGACATGCGGCAACTCAAACGCCAGGCTGGTTTCGTCTGTCATGCTTCACCCCGCGCCTTCAGGCCGTTTCCCGTGGTCCAACTATAGGGACAACCGCCATCCGGCAAGGCGGAATTCCGACGCCTTGCTGTATGCCAGCGAAATATTGCTCGACTCAAACCGGCCAAGTAAGACATCTTTTCAGATAATTTCTTTGGGTTACGAGGTTAGAATGAGAAAACTGACACTGCTGGCAGCGACTATAGGGGTATTAGCGATCCCCACAGGCCAAGCGTTGGCAGCTTGCACGGCGCCAAGTTATTCAAGCGCGATGCGTAAAGCCATCCCGACAACGGGCATCAATCAGGCACAGTTTTCGCAAGCCCTGCAATTGGCAGCCAGCTTTGTACGCTGCAAGGCCGGGACCAAACCCCTTGCGCTGCATCCAAAACTGACCACCGTCGCCGCGACCCACAGTCAATGGATGGCGAAACACGCCAAGCTTAGCCATAAGTCGACGGTTTCCGGGATGCAGAGCATGGCAATCCGCCTGCGCTCGACTGGTTTGCGCATCGGTGCCGGCGCTGAAAACATTGCCGGTTTCGAACGATATAATTTCCCGGCTGGCGCTTTCACAATCACCAATGCCGCCACCTGCAAATTCAAGAGCCAAAGCGGGAAACCAATCCCGGCCCATAGTTATGCCAGTTTAGCCGAAACGGTGGTCGCTGGGTGGATGGGATCCCCGGGTCACCGCAAAAATCTGTTAAACCGGCAGTATCAACACACCGGAGGCGGCTTAGGGTTCGACCCGAAAGCCCAGTTTTGCGGGCGATTTTACATCACACAGGATTACATAAAATGGCACGGTCCGGCGTCAGAAAACTGAAGGTGCTGCCATCAGCGCGGAAAGCTCGCGATTGTTGCGGTAAAACTTATGCACCCCGATCTGCACAGTCAGCGTGAACTTTCGCGCCCAACTGGGGTTGGCGGCGGTCGAATGGTAATAGGTGGCACCTTGGGTTAATATCCGCGGCTCGCCATCCAGCATCAGCCGGGCAACCTTGCTCACAGCGAGAAATGCCTCGCGTTCAGAAAAGACCTCGGGTTTGCCGTCACACTTATAGGAAAACTGGCAGGCAGTAACATTTCCGCCCGATCCCTGCTTTACCACAGCACAAACCGTCGTCGGGTAAGTAGAACTATCGACACGGTTCAAGATCACCTCGGCAACCGCGAATTGACCTTTGACGCTTTCGCCGCGCGCCTCGAAATACAGCGCCTCGGTTAGGCATTTCCAATCAGCACCGCCACTGGCTTTGGGCATTCGGCTTAGGCTTTCGCGGCTATACGCAAAGCCGTCCGACGTTCCGGTTTGACGGCGACCAAACAGCCAGCCGCGTTTTACACGGTTCGGTGCTGAAGCGGCCAATTCATTGAGTCGCGCAGTTGACGCATTGCGCAACGCCGATACTTCGGCCCCCAGCATTGTGACCAGCTGAACGCTGAAATTTTGATCTATGTTGTTGGAACTGCTCACAGTTACGTCGGCCGCGAAAGACGCTGACGCAAACGTAAAAGTCGCAAATATCGCTGTTATGGCCCGAAAAACTCTCATAAGCCCCACCTCGAATTAGAAATTCCCCCAACGTCACCCGTCGTCCAAAAGGTGCCCCTCAGTTGGGAATAGATAGGTTTGAAGATTTGTCCAGTGCTATTTTTGTTCCAAACTGGCAACGGTTTGTTGCCATTTTGGAAACGATCGACCTTATCAGTTAAAAAGTGACTTAAGTTTTTGAGATATTTTCTGATGCAAATCCAGAATGCTCAGTCGACTTTCGTCACTGGTTGCTTGGCCTTTATCGACCGGATTGCCGACTGCGCAGCCGCAACGCGGGCCACCGGCACCCGAAACGGCGAACAGGAAACATAATCAAGTCCGGCTTCGCGACTGAAATCAATCGAGGCCGGATCGCCGCCATGTTCGCCGCAAATCGACAACGTCAAAGCCCCGTTAATCTTTCGCCCGCGCTGTGCGGCAAGCAAAATCAACTCGCCAACCCCGTCGATGTCCAGGGTATGAAACGGGTCTTCGGGAAAGACATTCAGGTTGACGTAGGCGTTCATGAACCGCCCGGCGTCATCGCGACTGAGGCCATAGGTCATTTGCGTCAGATCGTTGGTGCCAAAACTGATAAACGACGAAATTTGCGAAAACTCCCCGGCTCGCAGTGCTGCACGCGGGGTTTCAACCATCACCCCAAGCCGATAGGTAAACTTGACGCCAGTTTCGTTTTGCACCGCGGTCGCCACAGCATCGACCTGCGCCTTTACGAGTTCAACCTCGCGTCGGGCCGACACCAGCGGGATCATAATTTCAGGCACCACCGCGTCACCTTTACGGCTGGCCGCAACCGTCGCTTCAAAAATCGCCCGCGCCTGCATTTCATAGATTTCCGGCAAAGTGATGCCCAACCGGACACCACGCATCCCCAACATCGGGTTGAACTCGGCCAGACTTTCGGCCCGCGCAATCACTTGGCTGACAGGCAAATCCATCGCATCGGCCAGTTCCTGCATGGCTTCTCGCGAATGTGGCAGGAATTCATGCAAAGGTGGGTCAAGCAGCCGGATACAGACCGGCAGGCCATGCATGATCTCAAAAAGCTCGGTGAAATCACTGCGCTGCATAGGCAACAGGCGATCAAGTGCGGCACGGCGTTTGCTTTCACCATCCGCAAAGATCATTTCGCGCATCACTGTCAGGCGGTCTTCTTCAAAGAACATATGTTCGGTGCGGCACAGCCCGATACCATCAACCCCGAACTTGCGGGCAATCCGCGCATCCGCCGGGGTATCCGCGTTGGCCCGGATGCCAATATCGCGATAGTCATCCGCCCATTCCATCAACGTCGAAAATGCGGCATCCAGATCAGGTTCGACCATCTTAACTTCGCCAACCAGCGCCTCGCCGTTGGTACCGTCAACCGTAATCAGATCGCCTTCGCGGAAAACCCGGCCATCGCGCGCCGTCAGGGTCTTGTCACGCATATTGAGTTTGGCACCGGCGGCGCCAACCACACAAGGCAGGCCAAGCCCGCGTGCCAGAACCGCCGCATGACTGGTCATACCACCGCGTTCTGTCAACACACCTTTGGCCGAATGCATGCCGCGAATATCCTCGGGGCTGGTTTCCGGGCGCACCAGAATGCAGGCCTCTTCACGCGCCGCAAAAGCCGCTGCCGCCGTGGCCGAAAACGCGATCCGCCCGGACGCAGCCCCCGGACTTGCCGGCAACCCTTTGGCAAAAGCATCACGCGGCGATTTATCGTCAATATGTGGGTGCAGCAATTGTTGCAGGTTCAAAGGCTCGACCCCCAAAACCGCTGCCTCGCGACTGATCACGCCTTCATGCGCCAAATCAACCGAGATTCTGACCGCAGCACGAATTGACCGTTCTGCGGGGGCCGCATCCAGCAACCAGGCGCGACCGTTTTCAATGGTGAATTCCAGTTGCAGCGCATCCTGACAGCCAACACGGCTGATTTCAGCATAAGATTGCAACTCGTCAAACGCTTCAGGGCAGGTTGCCTGTAAGGAACTGCCACGCGCGTCGATGGTGATAAACGAGGCCGCCGCCATATTCTCGGCGGCATCCCGCCCCTGCCCTTGCGATTTATAGCGGCCATGCGCGCGGGGTTCGCCGGTAAGCGGCGACACAAACTGCACCGTTCCCGCCCCGCTTTCGCCGGTCCCAAGGCCCAGCGCCATGCGTTGCACGATCAACCCCAAACCGGCATCTTCCGGCGCACCACGGGCCTGACGCAAAATTCGCGCGGTGGTGCCTTCCCATGCGCGTGCCATCGAGCGCAGAACCTGGGTCAACTGGCGCACTGGATTTTGCGGAAACACCTCATCCATTTCGGCTTCGTAAATCGCTAGGGCGCGGTGCAAGGTTTCCGCGTCAACCGCGGCCCCGTCCGGCAATCGGCTGAACGCGTCCGCATCCAGTCGCGCCACATGGATCGAATAATCCTGAATAAACCGGTAATAAAGCGCGTTCGCGGCAGGTTCGCCCAAGCGGTGGCACAGCTTGGCGTGAATTTCGCTGTTCAACCCGACATTCAACAGGGTTTCCGGCCCCCCCCATTTGCGATCCGCCGGGCTTGATCGCACCGAAACGATGCCACGTTCGCCGAAATTCTGCAGTAAATCTGCGATATCAAGGACATGCCCGGCCGCAATCCCGCGCACCGCTGCGACCGAAAGGCCATAGGCCAGCGGCACCGGCAGGCCAAGCTGGCGCAACTTGGCCAAGCGATTGGCCCGTGCGCCAAAAACCGCTATCGGGACTATGGCATCTTTGCCAAGCCGTTGGAATTGTAGAGCATCAGGCATCTAACCACCTTTCAGCGCTCAGAATAGAAGGATTACACGCGCTGGCAAGCAATTTTGCTGCGTTGCGGCATTAGAGTCCAGCGGCCTAGCCGTCCAGCAAATCAAACCGTGCGGTTTTCGCCATCACTTCGCGGATGCGGTTCAACAAACACAGCCGGTTGCGGCGCACGATCTGGTTGGTTGAGTTAATTTGGACCGCCGTGAAAAACCCGTCAATCGGAGCCCGCAACGCGGCAAGCACGCCCATCGCCAACGCAAAATCCTCGGATTTGATCGCGGGCGCGATCGCCGCATCAGCCACATCCAAGGCCGCAAACAAAGCGGTTTCAGTGGCATCTTCGGCAAAGCGTTCCTCGGGCTCGCCCTCATAGGACACGCCGTCTTTCTTTTCCTCGGCCTTCAAAATATTGATCGCCCGCTTATACCCCTGCAACAGGTTGGTGCCGTCATCGGTTTTCACGAAATCCGACAGCGCTGTGGCGCGATTGACCAGCAACACCAGATCGTCATTGCCGGGCATCACCAGGCAGGCGTCGATGATATCGTGACGGATGCCTTGATCGCGCAGGTGAACCTTGAGGCGGTCGTGGAAGAAGGAGAGGAGGTCAGCTGAAATTGACACTGGCGTGGACAATTCTGTCAAGTCTGCTTCCGCTGGCTGCTCTTCAAATCCATGAGAAGAATTTGCCACAAACAAATCACTCCCGGCGTAGGTTTTTCTTATGAAAGATATGTCATGGAGTTCATACTCATTGTCCCTAAAGCTTTTGTATATATAATTTTCTGGTTTTCCAGGGTGCTCAATTTTATAAAATATGCGATTCTTGACTGCGAATTGCCAAATGAAACGGTCAACATGCTGCTGAATAGTGTCAACAAACGCTTGCCTTAATCCATTCTCCAACACCAACCGAATAACCCCCAGCGCCGCACGGCGCAGTGCAAATGGGTCCTTGGAACCCGTGGGTTTCTCGTCAATCGCCCAGAAGCCGGTCAGTGTGTCGATCTTGTCCGCCAGCGCCACGGCCACGGATACAGGTGCAGTTGGCACGCCGTCGGACGGGCCGAGGGGGGAGTAGTGGTCTTCGCAGGCTTCCGGCACGCCATCGTCATGGCCCGCCGCCACCGCATAATAGCGGCCCATCAGGCCTTGCAGTTCGGGGAATTCATAGACCATTTCAGAGGACAGATCCGCCTTGGCCACCCTTGCTGCCTCCGCCGCCAGATCGGGCTTGGCCCCGACCAAAGGTGCGATTTCCCGCGCCAAGGCTTCGATCCGCTGGATGCGCTCAGCTTGCGAGCCGAGCTTGTTGTGGAAGGTCACGTTTTCAAGCGGTTTGCCCATACCCTCCAAGCCAATGGATTTCACTGTACGCAGATCGTTTTCCCAAAAGAACTTCGCATCCGACAGACGCGCGAACAGCACTTTCTGGTTGCCCGCCAGAATGGTCGCGCCATCATCGACAGTGTGCCGATTGGCCACGGTCACGAACTTTTCAATCCGCCCGCTTGCCGGATTGCGCACCGAGAAAAACTTTTGATGTTCGCGCATGGAGGTCTGCAAAACCTCGGGCGGCAGATCCAAAAAATCCGCCGCAATATCGCCCATCAGTACGACCGGCCATTCAACCAGTCCGGAAACTTCGGCCAAAAGCCCTTTGTCCTCAACCACTTCAAGGCCCAGCGCAAAAGCCTGCGTCGTGGCATCCGCCCAAATGTGATCGGCGCGTTCACTGGCATCCAGAACCACAAACGCCCGCTTCAGGCGCAAAACATAGTCGTCAAACGACGTAACCTTGAACCGCGCTGGCGCCATAAACCGGTGGCCTTCGGTGCTGTCAGCTGCCACCAAATGATCAACGACAACCGGTACGGTTTCCACCCCGGCCTGATTGGTAAGAATGCACAGGATCGACTGCAATGGCCGCACCCAACGCAGGCTGCCGCTGCCCCAACGCATGCTTTTGGGCCAAGGGAAATTGCGGATCGTGGCCGTCACCACCTCGGCCACCACGTCCGAGGCAGCACGCCCAGGTTTGTCGATCACCGCAAAAAATAACTGGCCCTTTTTCTCGTCCCTGACCTCAAGCTGATCGCGCGTAAGGCCGGTTGCGCGTAAAAACCCGTCAACCGCCTGCACCGGCGCATCCGTGCGCGGCCCTTTGCGTTCTTCACGCAAGCCGGGCGAGCGATCCAGCACACCCGTCACCGTCAAACACAACCGGCGCGGTGTGGCAAAAGCCGCCGCACTTTCATAGGTGATCCCGGCCTCAACCAGCCCGTTTGTCACAAGCGCACGCAAATCCTCGGCCGCGCGTTTTTGCATCCTTGCGGGGATTTCTTCGCTAAACAGTTCCAGCAACAGATCGGGCATGTGTTATCTTTCAGGTGGCTGGGGGCAATTGGCGGGCAGTTTTTCACCGGCGTAAACCGCCTCGCCGCACGCATTAATCTGGTTCCAGGCATAAGCCCGACCATCGTCGTAAACCGCGATGACCCGATCGACGCCGTATTGAATATCGGCCTGCCCCAGAAACGCCAGAGCGGTGCCAGCTTCCAGATCCTGTGTCAGTTTGGCGCTGTCAAAACAGTCAAACCAAACCGGCGCCTTCAGCGGCGTCGGGTCCTCGTAAATCACATACGTTTCGGTCATCATCGGAATTGACCGCCCAAAGGTAAAACAGGCTTTGAACTTCAAAGGGCTGGTATCTGCGTCAATGCCCTGAAATCCACTAACCGTAATCGCCTCGGGCATTGCATCACGCAGGCGCGTCAGGCGCAGATCAACCTCGCCCTTCATCGGTTGTGACGCCGAGGTTTGCACAGCATCGGGAGCTGGCAACGCATAATAATAAGCGTAATTCTGGAAATACCACAGCACCGCACCAAAAACCAAAGCAAACCCCAACATCAGACTGATCAACAAACGCCCACTCATGCCGTGCCCGCCGCAGTGGTTTGCACAAACGCATCGGCGCAGGCCTTGGCCAAGGCACGCACCCGCCCGATATAGGCTTGCCGTTCGGTCACCGAAATCACCCCACGCGCGTCCAGCAAATTGAACAGGTGGCTGGCCTTGATGCATTGGTCATAGGCGGGTTGCGCCATCACGATGGTTTTGCCGGTTTTCGGGTCCAGATGCGAATGCGTCAGGATCGCCGAACATTCCGCCTCGGCATCCCTAAAATGCTGCAACAAGACATCGGTATTGGCGACGTCAAAGTTATACCGCGAATATTCTTCCTCGGCTTGCCGGAACACATCACCGTAACTTAAGGCAATCACCGCGTCGGGGTCGTTAAATGGCATGTCCATCACATGATCGACGCCCAGAACATACATCGCCAACCGTTCCAACCCATAGGTCAGTTCGCCGGATACCGGATTGCAGTCATAGCCGCCAACCTGTTGGAAATAGGTGAACTGGCTGACTTCCATACCGTCACACCAAACTTCCCAACCCAGACCCCAGGCGCCCAGTGTCGGCGATTCCCAATCATCCTCGACAAAGCGGATGTCATGCAGGTCCATATCAATGCCAATGGCCGCAAGTGATCCCAGATACAACGCCTGCAAATCCGGTGGGCTGGGTTTGATCAGCACCTGATACTGATAATAATGCTGCAAACGGTTCGGGTTTTCGCCATACCGCCCATCGGTTGGCCGACGCGACGGTTGCACATACGCCGCTGCCCAAGGTTTGCTGCCAAGCGAACGCAGCGTTGTCGCCGGGTGAAACGTACCGGCGCCGACTTCCATGTCGTAAGGCTGCAACACAGCGCAGCCTTTGGCCGCCCAATAGGCCTGCAGGCGCAGAATAACCTCTTGAAAGCTGCGCGGTTTACCCGAAAATTCCATGACTTTCGCCCTTTGTGCGCCGCTGTTGACGCCGTTCTGTGCCGATTGGCGTTCTCAATAGGCAACAGGGCGGCAAGGGTCAATTCCCCAAGCAAATGCTTATGTGCAATTCGCGCATGATTTGCTAATGTTGGACCACAAACAATCGGGCTGAGTCTCATCAGGCAATCAGTCTTAACTAAAACGGGCAATATAAAGGTAGAGAGTTTCGTGACACAGGTTACCAAAACGCTTATTTTAGCACTCGGTTTATGCATTCTATTTATGGCTTCAGGCGTACAGGCGCAAATCTCCTGGATACAAGTTGAAAGCCAACGCAGCATCAACGACACCAAAGCGCGCGCGCAGGTTTATGCTGCCGAGTTTCCGCAAACCAAGGCATTCAGCACGCAGACCGGTTGGTATGCCATTGTTCTTGGCCCCATGGACGCCGCTGAGGCGCAAACAACCCTGACGCGGCTAAAGGCCGATGGTCAAATTCCACGCGACAGCCTGATCACCGATGGCGGCACTCATATCAGCCAGCTATGGCCGCTGTCTGACGGCAGCAGCACGCCCGCAGTTACAACCGCTGAAACCACGCCCGAACCGGATGCCCCCGCGCTGATCCCCGACCCAGACCTAAATCAATCGCAAAAGATTGAAAGAAATTGGAGTCGCGACGAAAAAATCCTGTTGCAGTCGTATTTGATCTGGACCGGTGATTATGAGGGTGCTTTGGACGGCGCATATGGCCCGGGTACCCGTCGGTCGATCAGGTTGTTTCAGGAACGCAACGGCTTTGAGGCAACGGGTGTTTTCACCGAAGATCAAGCCGCCCTTCTGGCGCAAAAATTCACCCAGGCGATGGCGCGACTGGGCGCCGAAAAAGTCCGCGATCTGGACGCCGGGATCGAAGTTCTGATGCCGCTTGCACTGGTTGAATTTGACCGCTTTGATCCACCGTTCGTGCATTACCGCGCCAAAGACCGCAGCCGACTGGAAGTGTTGTTGATCAGCCAAGAAGGCGACAGGGCCTCGCTTGCGGGGCTATATGACGTGATGGAAACCTTCGATTTCGTCCCGAGCGAAGGCTATCGCACCCAGAAGGCCGACTGGTTCGTTTTGTCCGGGCGCGACGAAAATATCATTTCCTACACCTATGTCCGCCTGCAAGACGGCGCGCTCAAGGGCTTCAGCCTGATCTGGACACCGGAAATCGACCGCGACATACAGCCTTTCGTTGCGCAAATGTATGAAAGCTTTACCCCGATCCAGTCTTACGTTCTGGGCGATGCGGTTATTCCTGACACGGGTCAGGACGGTCCGACAAATCTGGCAGAAGGCCTTGAAACCCAGATGCCGGATCACGCGCAAACCGGGTTTATCGTGAACGACGCTGGTTTTGTTGTGGCGCATTCCTCGGTGGTTGACGGATGTTCGCAGTTGTCGATGCTAAACAGCCAGACAGAACTTGAACTGCTGGCCCGAAGCACCGACCTTAGTCTTGCAATTCTAAAACCCAAAACCGCCTATGAGCCAGCCGGCATTGTGCATTTTTCCAGCGAGGCCCCTGAACGTGGCGCGAATGTTTCAATCGCCGGGTTTTCGTTTCCGGAAGTGATGACTGTTGCGTCTCTGAACTATGGCACGCTGTCTGATGTGTCGGATGCTGCAGGCACAGCCAATGAAGTTGCCATGACTGCCTATCTGGAAGACGGCGATATCGGCGGCCCGGTTCTGGATGATCGCGGCGCGGTTATTGCCATGCATGTGCGGCGTGCCGACAAAATTGGCAATCAGCCAGTTTCAATGAACTATGCGGTAAAATCCAATTTTATCACAGGCTTTCTGGATCGCCACAACGTTGCTTACAAAAAAGCCGTTGGAACTGACGCACTTGCGCCCGAGGATATGGCCTCTTGGGCTGGCGATTTCACTGTCAAAGTGTCTTGCTGGAAATAGGCCGATCCGCGTTCAGCGGATTTCCGGCGTCACATGGATCAGCGTCGGGCCCTTGGTTTTCAGGGCCTGAACAAGGACGCTTTGCAAATCGGTCAACGTTTCTGGCCGAACAGCCGCAGCCCCAAAAGCCTCGGCCAGTTTGCAGAAATCCGGATTGCGGGCGACCACTGCATTCGGTGCGATCTGCGCGCTTAGCATACCGTCTTCAATCTCTTTCAGCTTGCCATTGTCCCACAGGATAATCGGCAGGCTTAGGCCAAGTTCGACAGCCACACCAAGCTCCTGCATGGTATAATGGAACCCGTAATCCCCCAGCATCGCAACCACCGGTGCCGCCCCTAAACCGATTTTGCCGCCAATAGCCGCAGGCAACGCATATCCCAAAGTGCCAAAGCCCGTCGGGTGATGCCAAAGGTTCGGCGCGTTCAGATTGTAAACTTCTTTGCCGACATAAGCGAATTGCGTCATGTCTGAATAGAACGTGGTGTCCGCCGGCAAACAATCCTGCATCGAGGCGATAATCCGCACGATGCCGGGCCTGTCTGCATCAACCTCGGCCACAGACTTGGCCCGCGCCTTTGCTACTTCCTCAGCCGTCCAGCCTTTGGCTGGTTGATGGCCCGCAAGCGCAGTTGCCAATCCTTCCACAAAGGCGCCAGCATCCCCCAAAACCCCGACTTCGCTGCGATGCCAATCCGTCAGCGCGTGCGGGTCGATATCCACCCTGACCAGCGGCGCGGTGTTGCCCAGATGATCCCGCCACAGATCCACCTCGGCCAGTTCTGTACCAATAGCGATCACCAGATCAGCCGAGGCAATATTGCCGACGCTATCGTTGCGCGGTAAAGTTGGGCCAAAGTTCAGCGGATGATCCGACTGAATGATCCCCCGACCGGCATAGGTGCAGAAACTGGCGGCCCCGGCTTGATCCATCAATAGCCGCGCAGCCGCCGACGCAGCCTTGGCGCCACCACCAAAGATGAACAACGGACGCTTTGCTGCCATCAGCATCCCTGCCACCTGCACCACCTGCGCAGTACTTGCCTGCGGGCGTTTGGGCGCAGGCAAAGGCGCTGGGGCCGGCGCGCATGACGCGCCCAAAACATCAATCGGCACCTGAATATACTTGCTGCGAGGCCGCGCGCAGGCAAATTCCGCCAAAGCCTTGTCAATCAAGCCATATGCCGCCTTGGCGTCCGGTGCTGTACGCGCCCAATCGGTCACCGTCGCCGCCGCTGCCTCTTGGTCACGCATTTCATGCAAGCGTCCGCGTCCCATCGAACGATGCTCACGCTCAAGACACGAGGCGATCACCAGTATCGGCACTGAATCGCTGTAGGCCTGACCCAGTGGCGTCATCACGTTACACAGCCCCGGACCGGTGATCACATAGGCCACCCCCGGTTTACCAGTCGCGCGCGCATAGCCATCGGCCATGAACCCGGCCCCTTGTTCGTGGCGCGCCAGAACATGGGTGATGCCCGCCTGTTCGATCCCGCGGTAAAGCTCGATATTATGCACACCGGGTATCCCAAAAATCACATCAACCCCGCGCGCCTTTAACGCCATCGACATTTGTGCGCCCAAGGGGCGGTTCTGATTGTGCATAGTTATCTCCGCCAAAAACTGATGGTCAACAAAACGTAAACCGACATAAGCTCCAACCGGCCGATCAGCATGGCGGCGATCAACAGCCATTTGGCCGGATCATTCAGACCGCCGAAATTGCCTGAAGGTCCGATTTGGGATCCAAGTCCGGGCCCGACATTGGAAAGCGCTGTGGCGGCTCCGGAAATCGAGGTTATCAGATCAAGCCCGGTAAAGCCCAACAAGATCGAGAACACTGCAAGTGACACCATGAACAGCATGAAAAATGCGATGACCGAAGATAACACTTCTTCGGAAACCGGACGTCCGTCATATCTGGGGACGAAAATTCCATTCGGTGAATGGATTTTCCTGATCTGCGCCAGGATTGACGCCAATAGCAACTGATAGCGAAATATCTTGACCGAACAACAAGTTGACCCGGCACAGCCGCCGATAAGCCCAATCAGGAAAAACAGAATTATTGGAAAGTTCCCCCACAATTGATAGTCAACGCTGGCATACCCGGTGCCCGAAATTATCGACGTTACATTGAACAACGCTTCGCGCAGGGAATGTTCAAAATGGTCACCGTTCACAAAAATCCGGTAAATCGAAATAATGACAACCAGGATCAGGATTAACAAAACGAAGCCTCGCGCTTGCACATCGCGCCACAAGGGAAAAAGGCTGCCTCCTAGAATTTGCACATAGCGCACGAATGGCAGACTGGCTAAAATCATGAAAACCGAGGCGATATATTCCGCCGGCCCCTGAAAAGTTCCAAACGAGGCGTCATAGTTGGAAAATCCGCCAGTGGATAGTGTGGTCAACGCATGCACCAAGGCGTCAAACGGCGCCAGTCCGACCGCCAAATACGATAATAAGCAGGCTGTGGTTAGCGCCAGATAAATGATTGATATCCGCTTGGCGATTTCGGTTGCCCGTGGCAGAATTTTACCAAGGGTTTCAAAACCTTCCGAGCGGAAAATCTGCATCCCCCCAACCCCCAGAGTTGGCAGGAAAACCATCGCCACAACAATAATGCCGATGCCGCCAAACCATTGCAGAAGTCCGCGCCACAGCAACAACCCTCGCGGCAGGTCATCAAGCCCGGTGAAAACCGTGGAACCTGTGGTGGTAATCCCCGAAACTGCCTCAAAAAACGCATCGACAAACCGCGCTTCGGTCGCGCCGAAATAAAACGGCAACGCCCCAAACAACGGCAGCGCCACCCAGATCAAAGTTGTCACCAGAAAGGTCTGCTGAATGGTCAACCCCTGCCCGGTGCCATTGACGCAGGCAATCGCCAGCAGCCCGCCGGTCAGTGCAGTCACCACCCCGGACGAGGCAAAAACACCCCATTGACCGTTTTGATCCGCCAATTCCAACGCCATAGGCAGAACCATCGCCGCGCCCAGAACCGCAACCACAAGGCCGATAATATATCCAACGGGACGCAGATCAATCATGACGAACGGTTGATGCCACGACGCTTGCCTGTCAAGCCCTGTTGCTGGTCAAAAGCTTCAGCAGCGATGATCTGGCAGCACCTTCAGAGGCCGCCCACGCAACAGACGCAGGTTTTGCAGAACCAGATTGTTCCAAATCAGGTTCGGTAAAACCTTAAGGAAGTCAACTGCCACCCCGGCACAAGCTTGTTTGTCTTCTATCGATTTATGCTGGCTGACCCCGGCCCCGGGATGCGCTTTGCGGACATAAAGGATGGCGAAATCGACATCGGGATGGCTTGCAACCAACTGCGCCATCCCGCCCCGGCTTTGAAACAGCGGGCACGTCACACTGCCATGATCCGTCAGGCAGACCCGCAAACGTCACCGATCAACCGGATCAGCTTGCCGCGCAATCATTTCCTTAGGCTCAATATTGTCCAGCAAGCGCGTCATCGTCGTTGGGTCGCGCATTGTCATTGCCGCCAGGGTCCCCGGACTGCGCCCGTTCGTCTGCCAAAGAAACAACAGAACCGCCCATTCCTCGGCAGTTACCACATGCCCTGCCGCCCGAAACCGCCCTTGCAGGTCTTTGCGGATCAAAAGACTACGTCGGTTGATCCAGTGATGAGGCAGGGTGCGACTTTTGGTGGCCAGCAGAACGATCCCGATCCTGTCGTTCCACCACGCTAAGCTTGGTTTCGCATGTGTCCTGATGTTTGGGCATCAATTTCTGAAATTCTAAGGCGCGGATGCCAAATCAATCGCGCCTTGGTCGCAAAGTCAGTGCAGAAACGCCAAATACAGTTCGACATCGCGGAAAATGTTACCTTTGACCAACATGTCGCCGACGATTATCGGTTTATCGGCGTTTTTCGGTTTGCGGCCACCGCCCAATTCATAGCTGGTTTGTTTGGCGACCCGTCGCCCGTCAAACCGACCCGAGAAATATATATCCCCCCAGTCCGGATGGAACCCATGGAACAAAATTGTTTCCGGGCCAACCTCGTATCCGGTCGCTTCAAAGGCCACAATATCATCGCGGTATCCGTTACCGGATTCATCCTCTTTAATCGTCTCGGTTTCGTTCCAAAACTCGACATAGACCGCTCCCCCCACATTCTCGGAGGCGCCGGGTTTAAAACTGTCTGCCAGCCCTAAAACGATATAGCGCAGCGCATAATCGCCAACTTTTGGGACCGCACTTTGGTCATTCCAGTTCGGCATGAACACGCCACTTGGTTCGATTCCGCCAAGAATACCCTTAACGTCATAGTTTTCGCCGTTCAGGGTTTCCCGCTCGAACCGGCTTCCAGCCAGAAAAATGCTGTCGCCCTGAAACTCCAACGGCACGGCTTCGGATTGACCCACAAAATAAAGCAGCCGGTTTTTGAGAACCCAATCCCCCTGCGGACTGTTGGACGTACCATCCGAGACCACAAACGTGCTGTCAGGATTGAACGTATACATATCGTTGCGACGGGCGGTTGAGTCCGCAGACGGCAACCACGACCCTACCAGCCGTTCGGCAAGCGCTAGATCGTCCTGATTGTCATCAACCTCGGGCACTGTCTGCTGGTCGCGCGCGCCATCGAATTTCCGGTTCGGATGTTCTTCGCAATACCCCCAAAACCCGGTCCAGCTGTTGGCTGAAAAGTCGAACGTCATATCGACATTGCCCCAGGCGTTGGTCAGAATATTGGGAAACTGATGCGTCGCATCACACGTGCGCTTAGCTTCCGGTTCAGCCCAGTAACCAGTGAAATGGTCATTCTGTCCGGGGCTGGTCAGATACATAAACGACTTGCCGCCCTCGTAACTGGCAAAGCACAAGACCGGACTGACACAAGACACCGTCATCGCACCAAAATCGGTTTTGGCGTAGGTGCCGCTTGGCAGCGTCTGGGCCGAGGCCGCTGAAAAAACGAAAAGGCCCAGCAAACATGTCAGGCTGGCAATACTATTTTGAATGCGTTTCATTGGCTGAATATTTCCCACAGGCAAGGTGCGGCGATCAAATTTCTGCAGTTTTGTCAATTCTTAACGCCAGAACCTATAGGCATGGGTGATTGCCGATAGAATAACAAGGACATTCGCCCGCCCTTGGGTTTTGACCATCCATCTTCATCATAGCGGCGGCTGATTTGGCGGCACGGTGGACTGGAAATCAAAAGCCGATTTTGGCCTGACCGATCAAAGACGGGAAATTTCCGCCGCGCAAAATCTTTCACGCGGCGGTTGCTAAGTTTCAATCGGGCGGCGTTGCGCCCTTAGGTTGATCAGACCTGGCATTCCGGATGGCGGATTAAGTCGCGTGGGCTGTCACAACCCGAGCCGACCGGAACGCGTGGCCGCCGCTTTTCAATGATCGTCCGAGGGCTGTCGGATGCGACAGATGTGAAATCCTTGACAGCGGCAAAGCTGGGGGAGTTGCTGCCGATAGCTACGACAGCCGCTGTCAGCAGAGTGACAAATTTTTGCATTGCTTCAACTCCTGATGCGTTGGTTAAGTCTGACCCCGAAATTGGGCATTCAGTAAGAATAGGCTATGCTTTGTTTCGGTTTGGCCCCATTGACCAACGTCGGACGAAATGCGCGGGTTTCGCCCGACCAGGTGCCTAATGGTTTCACACCAAAGTCTCGGAAATCAAATCTGCAGAAATTCTGCGACTATAGCTTTCTGGTGAAGCGGAAACTTCTATATAAATCTTTATTATTTATTATCAATATCTTATAATGATATTTTATGCAGATGGCGGCGTGATTTGATTTGGCAAACAAGCTGGTGCACCATACCCCACTTTTGTCTACCGATCAGTCAATCCCTTGCCAGCAAGAATCCTTGGCATTGACTTCGCAATTCGCGATTGCTTGGCTTTTGACTGTTTAGCGCCGAAGAAATACAGATTATACCCTCGCTGCCGCCCCGGCGCGAGGGCATCAAACGCCGCTTTCAGATCGGGGTTTTCATCAAACCTGTCGAGCAGTTCCTGTGGAAATACAAGGTCGAAATTCCTCTTGAAATCCACCTTCAACCCCGCTTTTTCCACATCGATTACTTCCTGAATATAGGCTTTCAAGACAGGCTTCATGCCATTGATTTGCCCGACGCTGGTAAATGGAATCACCCGCATTGACTGTGAGTTCTCACCAGCTTTCGCAAGAATTCCCGCACAGTCCGCAAGCAATGCACCCTTAAAGAACATCAGCCAGCAACAGTCCTTAAGCCGCGAGAATGCGATTAGATTGCTATGCTGGAACGTGTAACAAGGCTTGTTCCATTTCACCTCTTCCGTCAGCGGACATTCAAGAATAATCGCCCGCAAAGCCGACAGTTCACCCTGCCACCGTGCGTCGGAGTTTAGATAGGCGTCGACTTTCGGATTCCGGTTACACATGGTTTTCAGTCCGCTCAGAAACGGCCACTGCAGGGACGAAGGCAACGGCCAGTTATCGCTGAATTACAATTCACCAGTCAGCGTGTGTCTATTGGTACGAAAACGTTGAAAGCCCACGCCAAAACCCCGCGCCTTTCGACCCGGGGTTTGGTGCATTTCACCTATAGTCTGCGTACGAGCCGTACGTTTCAGCCGCCGCGATTGGTTGGGTTGCCGATGATGTCCATGAACTCGCGGCGCACAGCGCGGTCGATTTTGAACTCGCCCAACATGCAGGACGTCACCATGGACACGCCGTGTTTGTGCACACCGCGGGTTGACATGCAGTGATGCTCGCCCTCCAGCACCACCGCCACGCCGCGCGGTTTCAGCACTTTGTAAAGCGTGTTGGCGATCTGTGCGTTCATTTTCTCCTGCACTTGCAGTCGCTTGGAGAACGCATCTACCACACGTGCCAGTTTGGATATACCGACAACGCGGTCGGTCGGGATGTACCCGACATGCGCACGGCCAATAATCGGTGCCATGTGATGTTCGCAATAGCTTTCATAACGAATGTCGCGCAATACGACCATTTCGTCATAACCCTCGACCTCTTCAAAGGTGCGTTGCAGCATCGCTGCCGGGTCTTCGTCATAGCCGCGAAACCAGTCGCCATAAGCTTTGGTCACACGTTTCGGGGTATCCAATAACCCCTCACGGGTCGGGTCATCGCCCGCCCATCTTAACAAAGTTCGCACGGCTTCTTCGGCTTGCGCGCGGGTCGGACGGATCACTAGACATTTGTCATCGTGTTCGGTTTCAATAGCCGGGTCATGAATATTCATGCCTTTATCCCTTCGGTTTCGCCTTAACTCAGCCTAAATTGGGCAATAAGACTTGGATTTACTAGTGCCTAATACGACCTTTTTGGTGTGGTTTCAGATATCACCCCGAATCTTAGGTTACTAAAAGGTGTTTAAGCTGTAAACCAAACAACTAATGGTTGCCTACGCCGAGTCCAGAGCATCCAAAATATCAGCCAGCAGATCATCAACATCCTCAAGCCCGATCGAGACCCGGACCAACCCGTCGCCGATACCCAAAACCTGTCGCTGTTCAATCGTCAGGCGTTGATGCGTCGTGGTGGCCGGATGGGTTACCAAAGATTTCGCGTCACCCAAATTGTTGGAAATCAAAATAATCTGGAGCGCATTCAGAAACCGGAAAGCGCCGTCGCGTCCGCCTTTGATATCCAGTGACAGAACCGTCCCGCCCTTGGTCATCTGCCGCGCAGCAAGGGCCTGTTGTGGATGCGACGCAAGCGACGGATAAATGGTGCGGGTAAGTTTTGGATGGCCCTCCAAGGCTTGCGCCAACGTCAGCGCCGCGTCCGCCTGTGCATTGCACCTGAGATCCAGCGTCTCAAGACCTTTCAGCATCACCCAAGCGCTAAACGGGCTGAGCGCGCCGCCGGTGTGTTTGAGGTAAGGCTCCAGCGTTTTGCGGATAAATTCGCGTGATCCAAGCACGACGCCGCCCAGACAACGCCCCTGCCCGTCTATATGTTTGGTCGCCGAATAGATTGCAACGTCAGCTCCCAGCGTCAGCGTGCGCTGAAAAATCGGCGTGGCAAAGACGTTGTCAACCATCAGTAAAGCATTGTTTTTATGAGTAATTTTTGCGACACCTGCGATGTCAATCACCTCCAATGTGGGGTTTGACAGGGCTTCGAGGAAACACAGTTTGGTGTCAGGTCGAACAGCCGCCCTCCACGCATCAAGATCGGTGCCATCGACAAACGTCACCTCGACGCCAAACCGTGGCAGCAGGGTTTCGATGATGTAAAGGCACGATCCAAACAGCGCCTTGGCCGAAACCACATGGTCGCCAGCTTTCAGCGCCGAAAACAACGCGCCGTTAACAGCAGCCATACCGCTGGCCGTAGCAAACGCGTCTTCGGCCCCTTCAAGGGCGGCAATACGTTCCTCGAACATCCGCACGGTAGGATTGCCGTACCGGGCGTAAATAAACTCGTCATCGCCGGTTTTGATAAACCGTGCCTCGGCCGCCTCGGCATTGTCGTACACAAAACCCTGGGTTAGAAATATCGCTTCCGAGACTTCGCCATACTGACTGCGGCGAGTGCCGGCATGTACCAGTTTGGTTTTTGTCTTCCACGTATCTGACGTCGTATTTGGCATCGCATCACTCCGTTCATGCGAGTCGCATAAAAAAAACCCGTACCGCAAGCGATCGGGGGTTTCTGTCCGCGACCTGTTTAGTGGATTTGTTTAACGTGGCCCACAATTCGGTATAAATCGCCACAGTCACCGGAATAGGGGGTTTAATGGGCGTCGTCAATCCATTTGCCGGGCGAACCAGTCAGACCAGGACGCCACACCGAAACCCGCGTCCGGTGGTTGATCCAGAACCGCGATATATTCGATGGAATGACCTTCAGGATCTGCAAAATAGACCGACGATGTAGCGGTAAAAGGCAATCGAAGTGTCAAGATCACTGACGCTCAGGTGGGTTTCATATATGCTGGTTGGCACGGGCATCGCGGGGTGTGACATTGAAACGGGCCTTTTTGGTGAACGTCCCACGCCAGGCTAGGGGCTGAAGTATGGTTGAGGTCAACACATTTCTGTGACGGCGATGCGGCTTGCACTTGCTTCTGAAAGGCGCAAACTGCGGCTGCAAAAACCGGAGCGCAATATGACCAAACCAATCGACCTATATTTCTGGCCCACGCCAAACGGCTGGAAAATCTCGATCGCGCTCGAGGAAATGGGGCTGCCGTACACCCTGCATCTGGTTAATATCGGTGCGGGTGAACAGTTCGCACCGGAATTCCTGAAGGTTTCACCAAATAACCGGATGCCGGCGATTGTCGATCATGATGGGCCAGACGGTGCGCCGATCTCGATTTTTGAATCAGGCGCGATCCTGCAATACTTGGCACGCAAAACCGGCCAGTTCTACGGCACAACGGACCGCGACCGGATCGAGGTTGATCAATGGCTGATGTGGCAGATGGGTGGACTCGGGCCAATGGCCGGGCAAGCGCATCATTTCCTGCATTATGCCCCGACAATGACGCCGCCACAGGACATTCCTTACGCCAAAAACCGGTATCGCAACGAGGTGAACCGGCTTTATGGCGTATTAAACCGCCGGTTGGCGGATCGGGATTTTGTGGCCGGCGATTTCTTTTCCATTGCCGATATGGCGATCTGGCCCTGGGCCTGCCTGTGGGAGCGCCAGGAACAGGATCTTGCCCAATTCCCGCAGATGAGCGCGTGGCTTGATCGCTGTTACGCCCGCCCCGGCGTAGTTGCCGGCCGCGCATTGGCCAAGGAATTACGTCAGGCAACCCAAAGCAAGGATGCGCAGAAAGTTCTTTTCGGTCAAAAAGCCCGCTGAGCAACGCGTACCTTCGTAACGCAATATCTGATCTGAATGCGACGTTTTGCTATGGTTCTTGTAAGGGGGCTAATGGCGCGCTGGTTTTCGGGACTGCTTATCTGGATTATCCTTGTGGTGCCCGCATTTGCTGAAACGCAAAAGGGTACCGCCCGCATTGGCGTATTAGCTTATCGTGGCTCTGAGCGACTTGAGCAAAAGTGGTTCGGACTGAAAAATTACCTTGATGGGACAGTTGCCGGTTGGAAGTTCGATATTGTCCCGGTAACCTTGAGTTCGGCAAAAACCAAGATCGAAGCCGGCGATCTCGATTTCATTGTTACGAATCCCGGGCATTTTTCCGAACTGAACCAAAACTACTTTATGAGTATTATTGCGTCGCGACAGCAACAGAATTCCGACGGCACCTATTCCAGCGCATTTGGCAGTGCCATTGTCACCCGCAAAGGCTCTGGAATTCTGTTGCTACAAGACGTTACGGGCAAATCAGTTGCAGCAGTTGACCGCAATGCTTTTGGCGGATTCCAGTTGGCGTGGCGGGAATTCCAAGAGGTCGGAGTAGACCTGTTTGCAGATGATATCCGGTTGAATTTTGTCGGGTTCCCCATGGATCAGGTTATTTCTATGGTGCTGGATGGGCGTGCTGATGTCGGAATTGTGCGCAGTGGATTGGTTGAAGATCTGGCCGCGGAACACCTGATCAACCCGGACGATCTGGAGTTCTTGAATGCCACCGCGAACTACACGCATCCTGACATGACCAGCACCAGGCTTTACCCTGAATGGCCCTTTGCCGCATTCAATACCACTGACCCGGACCTGCGCGACAGGGTCGCCGTGGCATTGTTGACGGCGCGCAGCAACTTGTTTGCTCAGGAAAGTGGCATGGTCGATCTTTGGACTGCTCCGGTTCCAAACCGTTCTGTCGAGGAACTTGTTCTGGCCTATCGCAACCGGATTAATATCATGAATACCCCCAAACCTGAGTCCTACCAGTTAACAATCTTGGTTCTGCTGGGTCTGTCCGTTTTTGGCGGGGGAATAGCCATTTTGCTGCGCAAGAAATTTCCTTTGCGCACAGCATCATTGGCATTAGCAATTATGGAAACCGAGACCGACCTGGCCATTGCTCAATCCAGCAAAGACTCGGCAGTGCAGATGACGCGCCGAGAGCAGGAGATATTCGATCTGATTGCACAGGGGTTGCCCTCAAAGGAAATTGCCCGAAAGTTGTCGATCAGCCCGAAAGCCGTGGAATTTCACCGCGCAAACCTGTTGAAAAAATTCGGTGCACGCACGTCAAGCCAGATGGTCGCAATGGCAACCTAGGGAAAACCCCAGTACTTTGACCGATTTCCAGATGGTCGGCCGAGTAGCACATATCTGATCTGGCTGTCACCATTCAGTTATGGTCCGATCCTCGGGCCGTAATTTGGGAGGACGACAATGAAACTGTTCAAAGCTCTGGCAAAGATACTCGTGCCAATAAGCCTGCTGATGGCGATGATCGCAACGCCCGGTTTGGCGAATGAACGATATTCACAACTGCGGGCGGCGCTTAGTCTTTATGAGAGTCATCCTTGGCAAACCGGGTGAACAGTTTCATCTGCGACATGATAAAGACAAACAAAAGCCCGGTCAGAACGAATGTCTTGAAAGTCACCCAGCTATCGGTTGACATGGTGCGCCAGACGACCTCGTTTGCAATCGCAAGACCTGCGAAAAACAGGGCCATACGACGGGTGAAAATCATCCAGCCTTCGCGTTTCAGCGGCATTGCCCCGTCCATCACATATTGCAGGTAACTTTCGCCGCGCAATAAGCCAAATCCAAGGATCGCTGCGAAAAGTGCATAAAGGATCGTCGGCTTCATCTTGAAGAACCGCTCGTCATTAAACCAGATGCCAAGGCCGCCAAACACCACGACCAGAACCGCTGTCATCAGTTGCATTTTTGACAGCTTGCCGGTGCGCCACCATAAAAACCCGGTGGCCAGCAGGATGACCGGGATGAACACAGTCGTGGCGATGATAAAGCCCTGATAATCGGTGCCAAGGATCGTGAAGGTTTTATCCTTGATCTTTGAGTAGCCAAAGAAAAACAGGATCACCGGGCCCAGCTCAAGGGCCAGTTTCAATCCGGTGCTGATGGGTTTTTTTTCGGTCATTTTGTTCCTTTAACGGCTTCATCCGCCGAATTCCACAAGAACTGCGCCAAGTGCGATCAATCCCATCAAAGCCGCACGACGCGGCCCGACGGTTTCTTTCAGGAACACGATCCCGATGACAAGCGCAAATAAGGTTGAGGTCTCACGTAAAACCGCCGCCTCGCCGACTTTGTCAAGCCGTGTGGCCAGCATGATTGACCCAAAGCTGAAATAGGCCACGACGCCGCCGATGACACCGCGCCAGACCAGCGGCGCGCGCTCGCCTTTGGGCAGGGCCAGCAGACGGCGGTGAACCAGAATAGGAATGGCGATACCGTCGAACATGAAAAACCACGCAAGAAAGGTAAAAGGATCGCGCGTGGCGCGAATGGCGTAGGCATCAAAGGTTGTGTAACCAGCGACCAGAATACCGGTCAGAAAAGCCAAGATCAGGGCGTGATACAAAATACCTCGGTCAACTTTGGTTTTCACCAGATTATAAAGTGCGAGGCCAAAGATGCCGCTGACCAGCACCGCAACCCCCAGCCATTGCAGCGGTGCATAGTGTTCCTGAAACACCATGCCAGCCGCCAAAACTGTGATCAGCGGGCCAGTGCCGCGAACAACCGGATAAACCACGGTATAGGCGCCAAGGCTGTAGGCACGGGCCTGCAAAAGTTTATAGACGATGTGGATAACAACGGCGGTCGCAAAGAGCGGCCACATATGCGCCTTTGGGAACGGCACGACAAAAAGCACAAGCGGCACCGCCATCAAGCCGTAGCTAAGATCGATTGCGCCGCGTGTAATCCACGGGTCATGCCGGCCTTTTTGCATCGCACCAAAAACCGCGTGCAGAACTGCGGCCAGCAAAGCAAGTGCCAGCGCCAACCGGTGCCCGGCATCCGTGCCTTCGAGCGACAGAAACCAGTCAGTCATGATTGCGACAGCTTCGCTGTGCCGCCCCGGCCGGGGGTTCCACCCCCGGACCCCCAGGAGTATTTTTGAAACCATGATAGTCGGTTGAGCATTACTCCAGCCCAGTCAGCGCTCGCGCGAAGTCTTCTGGATCAAAGGCTTGCAGGTCATCGATTTGTTCGCCAACCCCAATGGCGTGGATCGGCAGGCCGAATTTATCGGCCAGCGCCACCAGAACGCCGCCCCGAGCGGTTCCGTCGAGTTTGGTCATCACAAGGCCTGAGACATCGGCGATTTTCTGGAAAATCTCGACCTGGAGTAAAGCGTTTTGGCCGGTGGTTGCATCAAGTACCAGAAGTGTATTATGCGGCGCGGTCGGGTCTTTCTTGCGGATAACGCGCACGATCTTGGCGAGTTCTTCCATCAGGTCCTGACGGTTATGCAATCGGCCTGCGGTATCGATCATCAACAAATCAGCACCGTCCTGTTCGCACTTGGTCATCGCGTCAAAGGCGAGGCTGGCGGGATCGGAGCCTTCCGGCGCGGTCAGGACCGGCACACCGGCGCGATCGCCCCAGACTTGCAGTTGTTCAACGGCAGCGGCGCGAAAGGTATCGCCAGCCGCGATAACCACGGTTTTCCCTGCGGCACGGAACTGGCTGGCGAGTTTACCGATCGTGGTGGTTTTGCCAGACCCGTTGACGCCGACCACCAACACCACCTGCGGCTTTTTCGGATAAAGCGGCATCGGGCGGGCAACCGGCTCCATTATGCGGGTGATTTCGGCGGCGAGCAGGCGCTTTATATCATCGGACCCGAGTTTCTTGCCAAAGCGGCCCTCGGCCATGTTGGCCGTGACGCGCAGGGCGGTATCAACCCCCATGTCAGCAGCGATCAGCAGTTCTTCGAGGCTTTCCAGCATCGCGTCGTCAAGTGTTCGCTTGACCACACTGTGCGGTGCATCACGGCCAAGCAGGCGGCCCAACAGGCCGGGTTTACTTACGGGTTTTGCAGTTGCCGGCACGGTTTGTGGTGTGCTTGGCGGGCGAGGTGTCGGAGCGGGAACCGTAATTGGCTCTGGCTCTGGCTCTGGCTCTGGCTCTGGCTCTGGCTCTGGCTCTGGCTCTGCGAGGATGTCAGGCACTACGGGCGCGACGTCAAGTGTGTCTTCGACGACTTCTTCGCCACCATCTTCGATGATTGCGTCCAAGCCTTCGTCCAGCTTGGAGGAAGACTTGAAAAGGCGGTTCTTGAGTTTTGAGAAAAACGACATTCCGGCCTTTCATCTGCAAACGGGGTTTAAGACCTTCACCTAATAGGTGTCCACGCCAAGGGAAAGGTCCATTTGCCGCCGAAAAGAACTTGTCATTGCATTTGATACAAATCAATTCGCACGATTCTGTTTCGCGTTATGGTTAGTCGTGGACAGATCAGGAGGCTCAGATGGCCATCAAAAATATCCTTGTTGCATTCAGCGGTTCAGAAAGCTCGCGTTCGGCGGTCAAGCTGGCCCGTCAGATGATGGAAAAATACGACGCGCATCTGACGGGGGCTTTGACTTATGCGCCCAGCGAAGTCAGCACGACCCTGAAACCCTATGCTTCTGCCGAGTTGACGGCAGTGATATCGGCCGCTGAACAGGATCGGCGAACGGCGATACACACGGAATTCCTTTCCGTATTGGGCCTGCCCGAAGGCGAAAAGGTCCATTGGATCGAGGCTGGTGGCGATGTTGACTATTCCTTGATGGAACTCGCGCGGACCTATGATATTGTATTGATTGGCCAATATGACGGTACGCGGGAAAACCGCAACCTAGTGCCGCATCCGGACATGATTGCGTTGCACAGCGGCAGACCGGTGTTAGTTGTGCCGCCTGAGTTGCCTGACACTGTTTTGAACGACAAAGCGGTTCTGGCATGGGACGGTGGAAAATCTGCCGCACGGGCGATGTCTGACGCGTTGGACATTTTGGCCAGCAAATCCGAGGTGACGCTGGTTTCAGTCGGCGACGGCAATGCAGAGACTTTGGCCAAGCTTAACCGGGTTGCGGCACATCTGAAGACCCATGGTATCGTTGGCGAGGCCGAAATCGTGCCCCGTACCAAACGGTCAATTGCTAAGGTTTTGCTGGAAGTTGTTGAAAAACACCAGGCTGGCATTCTGATTATGGGGGCTTACGAGCATTCCAAATTTTTCGAAGATATCTGGGGCGGCACCACCAATTCGGCGATCAATTCCGCCAAGGTGCCTGTCCTGATGTCACACTAGAACTTCCCTGGCAGCCCGGAAACGGGCTGACACCTTACGGGAGGCCGGTCGCGGTCTCCCGTTTTTTTATGGGTAAAGCGTTCCAAAGGTGATCAGGCATTGCGCCAGCCAATAGCTGAACCAGACGAAATAGGCAGCAAACGGTTTTGTCTTCGACGCGGCCGGTAGGCGGAATTTTTCAAGCGCCAACACGGTGTCAGATAAAACGAAGGCCAGCGCGCCCAGCAGCACGAACAGCGCTCCACCACTTAAGGTCAGGCCAAGGGCGGCCAGCCCCATGCCGGTGATTGCAGCGCAATATCCCAATACAGGCAGGCGAAATCCGCCCAAACCCGGCCACAATATCCGGTAGAAGATCAACGCATATAATCCGAAACCAAGCGCGATCGGCCATCTGGCTGCGATCAGATCAAACCCCTCGCCCAACTGTAAAAACAGCGGAATATAGGCGAGATGTGCCAGAAAGAATGCGGCCATGCCCGCAAGAAATGCTTTGTCGTTTTCGCGCGATAGGAAATAATCCCCAAGGGCTGAAAACCCAAGGGCCGCAGTTAACAGCCACGGGCCATCTGAAGTCGCCGAAATGCAAGCCAAGGCGCCAATGGCTGCGGTTTTGCTGGCAGAACGGGCCATCGAAACCTGTTGTTGACCCAACCAAAATCCATAAAGCGCTGCAGTTAATGCCGACAGCCCCAGCAGGACCCAGATCATTTCGAACACGTGTTGATGTTGGATATAAGATTGATCATAGCGCCACCTTGCAGCGAGATTTTAAACATTGTCTTCTCAATACCCTTATTGATCACGGTTTCCTCATACAATTTCCGAAATGCCCAAGCACGAAGTACATTCAGATTTCCGAAGGGACATTGGGATGCCACGGGCAAACCTTTTCTTTCCATTGGCGGCTTTGCTGCCGTTACCATTTCTGGCCCTCGGGCCGGTTTTCGGCGGCTGGTTTGCCTTTATTGCCCTTTGCTATCTATCGGCTTTCACGTTTTTGGTTGATGAAAGTGTGGAGATCACCGACGCAGCAGATCACCAGACCAGTAGGTTCGGATTGCTATTCGCTGACTCAATCACCATCCTACTGGCGCTTGCACATCTTGTGTTGTTACCCTTGGCGATACTCGCGATTTCGGGCATGGATGGGCTTTCGATTTGGGAAAACGCGCTGAATTTCTGTGCTTTCGGCCTGTTCTTTGGCGTTATCAGCACAGCGAACGCGCATGAACTGATCCACCGAACCGGCCGGTTTCGCCATACTTTAGGCAAATGGGCATTCATTTCCATTCTGTTCGGCCACCATGTCAGCGCCCATTTGGCCGTGCATCATCGCCATGTTGCCACGCCACTTGATCCAAATACGGCGCGACTGAATGAAAGTTTTTACAGCTATTTTCGGCGGGCCTGGATCGGGTCATTCAAATCCGGGCTGACGGCTGAAGCCAGAAAGCTGCAACGCGGCCTGCTTTCAGTTCACAACCCCTATGTGATCTATTTTGCCGGGGCTGCGGTCTTTCTGACATTGGCGTTTGTGCTGGCAGGGTTCAAAGGCTTGCTTATTTACCTTGGGTTTGCGGTTCTCGCACAAATCCAACTGCTGCTCAGCGAATATGTTCAGCATTACGGGCTTGAACGCCGTATTCTAAAGGGCGGCGTCTATGAACCCGTTGGTTTGATCCATTCGTGGAACGCCCCGCATGTGTTCAGCGCCGCACTGATGCTGAACGCGCCGCGCCATTCGGATCATCACGCGCATCCATCGCTCCAGTACAGCGAGCTGAAAACCCTGTCAGCACAGGGCGCACCGATGTTGCCGCGCAGCCTGCCGGTGATGTCGTGTATTGCGTTGGCACCGGCCTTTTGGCGCCGGGTTATGAACCCCCGTGTCGCAGCGTGGTTTCGCCAACGCGATGCGATGGACCAAAACTAGTACGTTTGCCACTGGATTCACCCGTGCCTTTGACGCATTCTGCTTCGGTGCAAACTCGACAGACAAACATGACCAGAATCGCAATCCTGCTGCTATTGCTGCCAGCTAATTTGTTTGCCGAAGAGGTTCTGTCGCCCGAGGCATTTCGAACCCATACAGCCGGTTCAACCCTTTATTTTGCACAAAATGGCGTGGCCTTTGGGGTCGAACAATATCTGCCAGATAATCGGTCGATCTGGCAATATGCCGACGGAACCTGCACCCGCGGTAAATGGTATGCCAAAGACGACTTGATCTGCTTTGTCTACGAGGACAATCCGCGCGAACAATGCTGGAACTTCCTAAAAAAGGGAAACTCGTTTGCTGCCCGTGCTTTGGGACGCGAACCTGAGTCGGATCTTGAATTCGTTGGTCAGAACGAAACCCCAATAACCTGCCTTGCACCCGAAGTCGGGTCTTAAAACAGGCTTCCCTGATCCTTGGTTATATCGGCAGCTATCTGAATTGGTTTTTCAGGTTTCGCAGGCTTTGGCGGGGTCACCCCCCCAACATTCAACCGCCCGTCTTTCAGTTGAATGTTCAGAACCGATGCGGCCTCGGCAGCTTTAACATTTGTGATCACAATTCCTGATCCGTCGCGAATAACCGCGTACCCCCGTTCCAAAGTCTTTTGATAGCCAAGCGAGTTATGTATCCGGTCCAACCCTGCCAACCTGTCGCGAAATGGTCTGAAAAACGTTAGTCTGGTTTGCGAGATACGCGCCACAACCCGCTGAAGATTATCGTGTTTCTGACTTATCGCCTGCCGTAAAGCAACCGGGCGTAATCCTGCCGAGGCCTTGGCCAGCCGAATATGTTCCCGCGCCGTGCGTGCCCGCAAAGCGCTTGGCAAACGCGCTGCAAGATGATCCAGACGCTGGCTTTGATTGTCCACCAGATCGGCAGGTTTTGGCAAAGCCCGCGCAAGATCACGCATACGCTGCCGGCGGTTTTGCAGATTTTGCACCATGCCGCGAACCCGACGTTCCTCCAACCCGGCCAAAGCCGCCATTAGATCTGCCCGAACCGGCACCGCCAGTTCAGCCGCCGCTGACGGCGTTGGCGCGCGCTGATCAGAAGCATAGTCAATCAGTGTTGTATCAGTTTCGTGACCAACCGCCGATATCAACGGAATATCACTTGCCGCAGCCGCCCGCACAACGATTTCCTCGTTAAACCCCCACAAATCCTCGATTGATCCACCGCCCCTTGCCACAATCAACAAATCAGGCCGCGCTATCGCCCCGCCAGGCGTCAGTCGGTTGAACCCTTCAATTGCCGCCGCAACCTCGGCCGCACATTTTTCACCCTGCACGGCCACCGGCCAAATCAGCACCTGTCGCGGGAAACGATCCCGCAACCGGTGCAGAATATCGCGGATCACGGCACCCGAAGGCGAGGTAATCACCCCGATTACATCCGGCAAATACGGGATTTTCCGCTTGCGCGCGGCAGCAAACAAGCCTTCGGCCTCAAGCGCCTTTTTACGCCGCTCAAGCATCAGCATCAGCGCGCCCAGACCCGCGGGTGCAATATCCTCGATCACCATCTGATAGCGCGATTGCCCGGGAAATGTGGTCAACTTTCCGGTGGCAATCACCTCCATCCCTTCCTCGGGCATGGTGCGCAGCCGCGAAGCCGTCCCCTTCCAGATCACCGAGGCCAAAACCGCGCGGTCATCTTTCAGATCAAGGTACAAATGCCCAGATGCCGGTCGCGAAACCCGGCCAACCTCGCCCCGGATGCGCACATGCGAAAACTCGCCCTCGATCATGCGCTTGACCACGCCTGAAATCTCGGAAACCGTAAATTCCGGCGCATTCTGGCCGGGTTCTGGATCATCAATCAAATCGGACATTCAGCCTCGCTTGCACATGTCTGCGTCCCACCTTAGAACGCCCAGCAACCAAGGCCAAGCGGGGGCGGCATGAATATCCTGATTTTGGGCAGCGGCGGGCGCGAGCACGCACTGGCATGGGCGATCAAACAGAACCCGAAATGCGACCGGCTGATCGTAGCCCCGGGCAATGCCGGGCTTGAGGCAATCGCCGAATGCGCCGATCTGGATATCCTGAACGGTGGTCTGGTGCGCGATTTTTGCGCAGAGAACGCGGTTGATTTCGTGGTCATCGGCCCCGAGGCCCCCTTGGCCGCCGGGGTCGCCGACATATTGCGCGCAGCCGGCATCCTAACCTTTGGCCCCTCGCAAGCCGCCGCTGCCCTTGAAGCCTCCAAAGCCTTCACCAAAGATATTTGCGATGCCTGCAACGCCCCCACTGCCGCCTATGCCCACTTCACCGAAACCGACCCGGCCCGTGCTTATGTCCGAGAACACGGCGCACCTATTGTCATCAAAGCTGACGGTCTGGCCGCAGGAAAAGGCGTGGTCGTCGCCATGACAACGACCGAGGCATTGGACGCGGTTGACGATATGCTGGGCGGCGGTTTTGGCGCTGCCGGCGCTGAAATCGTCATCGAGGAGTTCATGGACGGCGAGGAAGCCTCGCTTTTCGTGCTGTGCCACGGTGAAAACTGCCTGGCCATCGGCTCGGCCCAGGATCACAAACGCGCTTATGACGGAGATCTGGGGCCAAATACCGGCGGTATGGGGGCCTATTCCCCGGCGCCGGTTCTGACCCAAGCGCTGGAAGATCAGGCGATGACGCAGATCATTCGTCCGACGCTGGCCGAAATGGCGCGGCGCGGAACGCCCTATCAAGGCGTGCTTTATGCCGGTCTGATGATCAAGGACGGCACGGCGCGGCTAATTGAATATAACGCGCGTTTTGGTGACCCGGAATGTCAGGTTCTGGCGATGCGACTGGGCGCACAGATGCTTGATCTGCTGCTGGCATGCTCTGAAAACCGGCTGGAGACAGCCCGCGCGTCCTGGGCAGATGACCACGCAATAACCGTCGTGATGGCGGCCAATGGCTATCCCGGTGCCTACCTGAAAGGTTCGGCGATTTCCGGGCTGGACGCATTGCCATCCACCTCGATGCAAGAGGTGTTTCACGCCGGAACCAAGCGCCAGGATGGGAAAATCACCGCAAATGGCGGCCGGGTTCTGAATGTCACAGCCCGCAGCACCAGCCTAAAACAAGCCCGCGATCTGGCCTACGACATGGTGCAGAAAATCAACTGGCCGGAAGGGTATTGCCGTTCAGATATCGGCTGGCGCGCGCTTTAGGTTTCTTTTCGGCTAAAATATCCCCGCCGGAGGCCAGAAAGTTATTTCGCGCAGCTTAACGCGGCTGCAAGGTCTGATTGCCCGCCAAATACCGCCAGGCTGCGCGCATTCAACCGGTCATTTTTCAACTTCGTCGCCATCACTTTGGACCAATTGCCGTTAACAGTAATGATTTCCAACCCGCCGCCGCAATCGCGCAGACCGCCAGAAATGAAGTCCTCGCCGATCCGGTGATTGGTCAACCCACCCAGCGACGCAACAAACCGCAGTTTGCCGCCCTGCAACCGCCAGACTTTCAATTCTTTGCTAAGATGCGGCTTTTCAACATAGGCAACCTCGGTGAACCCGTCACCATCCAGATCAGCCGCCCCGACCGGGGCCAACCAGCGATGCGTTGAACCGATAAACGGCGTCGCATCCACAAGTCCGGTATGATCGTAAAGCGCCAAACGCGCGCCCAGCCGCAAATCGGTTTCAACCACCATCACCAGAACCCGCCCAGTTTCGTCTTTGATCAAACGCGGCACAAGGTCTTCAAACACCCGGGTTTTGGGCAGGCGAATAACGAGGTTCTGCCGATCAGACCGCGCACAACCGGCGCATAATTCAACCGCCAGTTCCAGCGCCCCCCATTCCACAGCGTCACCTAGTATCCCGTGGTCATAACGCGTGGTCGGCTCAGCATATTGCGCCTTCAGGATCACCGGCAATGTTTGTGCCAGCCCGACCTCGGGCGCCAGAAAACCTGCCAACACGCACAACGCCAGCGCCGCGCGGCGCGCGTAACCTTGCAGCGGGAGCGCCAGCAGACGCCGCGCCCCCTTAGACATCAGATTTGCTTTTCGGGCATCCGCACAACCAAACCATCCAGCGCATCGCTTACCTTCAACTGACAGGTCAGCCGTGATTTGGCCGCATCAGGTTGCCAGGCGAAATCCAGCATATCCTCTTCCATCGCGTCTTTTTGCGGCAGTTTCGCGACCCAGGCGTCATCCACATAAACGTGACAGGTTGAACAGGCGCAGGCCCCGCCGCAATCCGCTTCGATTCCGGGAATATTGTTGTCCCGCGCACCTTCCATAACCGTCAGCCCATTGGCCACATCAACCACATGTTCTGTGCCGTTATGTTCGATATAGGTAATCTTTGCCATTTTTGTCCTCGTTGCCTTGCCTGCCTCGTCCGCCGTGTCTAGTACAGGCGTTTTGCGCTTGCCAGCCTGATTTTCCATTTGCGTGTAAAACTCTTGCCTTTCGCCGTCATTGTTCTATCTTTGTTCTTATGAAATCCCACCCGATATATCCCAATTCCTGGCCCCGCCCACCTTCAGCCTTACCACATAACCGGCTGAACGAACCGCACTCCGGCGCGCTGGTGACGGTCGCGGGTCTGGTTCTGGTTCGCCAACGCCCCGGCACCGCCAAAGGCGTGATCTTTATCACGCTCGAGGATGAAACCGGCATTTCCAATATCGTCGTCTGGGAAAAAACCTATGAAAAATACCGCCGCGCGGTGGTTGCCGGGCGTTTGCTGCGGGTCACCGGGTATTTGCAGCGCGAAGACATGGTGGTGCATATCGTCGCCCAAAAGATCGAGGACATTTCCCCAATGCTTGATGAATTACTGCGCCCGGCAGACCGTCCGATTACTCCCCTGACCACGCAAACCGGGTGATAATCCAGCGTTTGCACAAAACCCGTCCAAAACCGGCAAACTGAATTTACTTTCGTTTTCTGCTCCCACGCGGTATTCTAAAAAGAAAACGGGACGAGCAGTATGAAGATCCCCACAATTGCAATCGCCTTTGCGGCAGCTTTGGCGCTGTCAGCCTGTAATGAGTTTGGTCTCAGCGGCATCGAAGACATGTCGGCCACCGAAGACCTGCGCCCGCCAGATGCTGAACCGGGCGCGTGTTATGGCCGCGAGGTTCTGCCGGCGATTTTTGAAACCGTCACCCAGCATTACGTCCTGACGCCTGAAACATATGACTTAAACGGGGCCCTGATAAGCCGCGCCACTTACCGCACCGAAACCGTGCAAAAAGTTGTGCGTGAACGGGAAAACAATTGGTTCAAAACCCCCTGCGCAGCCGATACCGACGACAAGTTCGTTGCCTCGGTTCAGCGCGCCCTCAAGGCGCGTGGATTATATTCGGGGCGCATTACCGGCCTGATGGATCAGAAAACCCGCCGTTCGGTGCGCAAATTTCAGCAGAAACTGGGGCTTGACAGTGGCACGCTTTCGCTGATGGCTGCGCGCAAACTGGGCCTAGTCGCGGTTGAGCGGGATAAAACTTAAGGGATTTTCGGCCTTACTCCCGAAGCGAAAGCGCAATAAAGCGCGGCTCGCCACCACGGCGGATAAGCAACAACATTGAAGTGCGCCCGGCCTCACGTGCGGCCTCAAGATTGCGGCTGAATTCATCTGGCGTCACAACCTTGACCTGCCCGGCCTCGGCAATCACGTCGCCAATCCGCAGACCCTTATCAAATGCCCGACTGCTCTCGTCGATCCCCATGACCACCAATCCGGAATCCTTCTCCTCCAACCCAAGCTGCTTGCGCAATTCATCGGTAAGCGTGCTGAGTTTCAGGCCCAGAACCTCTTTGTCCTGCGGTACTTCCGGGGTACCGTTGGCAACAACCGGCTGAGCTTCGGCATCCTCGCGCCGCGCCAGAACCACATCAATCGTGATATTCTGGCCGTCGCGGAAGACTTCGACTTTCACGGCTTTACCAACCGCAGCCTCGCCGACCTGACGCACAAATTCGCGGCTGTCAGGCACGTCTTTACCATCAAATTTCAGGATAACATCGCCAGTCAAAATACCACCGTCTTTGCCGGGGCCGTCTGGCACGTCGGTCACGATCGCGCCCATTGCTTTGGGCAGGCCAAGCGAGTCAGCCACGTCGCGGCTGACATCCTGAATCCGGACCCCAAGCCAACCGCGCCGGGTTTCGCCGAATTCCTGTAACTGTTTGACAACCCGCGACACCACCGCCGATGACATCGAAAATCCGATCCCGATCGATCCACCGCCATTTGGTGACAGGATCGCGGTGTTCACGCCAATCACTTCGCCTTGCATATTGAACAATGGCCCGCCCGAATTGCCACGGTTGATCGCAGCATCGGTTTGAATGAAATCGTCATAGGTGCCGCGCAGCGCCCGGTTGCGCGCGGAAATAATCCCGGCGGATACCGAAAACCCCTGCCCCAAAGGATTGCCAACCGCCATCACCCATTCGCCAACCCGGGCGTGATCGCTGTCACCAAAGGGAACGGCGGTCAAAGGTCTTTTCACGGCCACCTTTAACAGCGCTATATCTGTCTTCAGGTCTGTCCCGATCACGGTTGCCACGGCTTCTTCGCCATCAAAAAATTCAACCGTAATTTCGTCAGCCCCTTCAATCACATGGTTGTTGGTGACGATGTAACCATCGGTCGAGATGATGAACCCCGACCCCAAAGCCGATTCACGCCGCGGTGCGTTTTCGCCCCTCTGGCGGTTTTGAAACTCGCGGAAAAGATCATTCGGTGTACCGGTTTCCGGCTGGTCACTGGCGCTGGTTGCAACCTTTGTGGTTGTCGTGATGTTGACCACTGCCGCGCTGACTTTATCAACCAGATCGGAAAAGCTTTCCGGGGCCGGGGCCGCGTGTACAGACACCGTCTGTGCCAACAACAAAACCAGCCCAAAAAACAACATCAGCGGCACACGGAGATGGGGCTGCCGAACCGGCGTGGCAATTGCAGTCAGATGGCGCAAAACAAATCCTCCGAGGTTAAGATAAAGGCGTGTAGCATCCTGGCCCGCTTTCGGTCAGGTTCCCTAATTTGCGCGCCAAAATCAACTCTTTCCCAATAGCACTGTGTCACTAAGCTGTGAAACACCCGACACTGCATGCCAAGCAAAACAGGCTGCACTTAACAAACCATAAAGGCAGCACACGCATCACATAAAGACGTAGCGCGCCACCCAGATCACACCGACGCCTGTGGCCATGACAATCAGACCGATAGTTCGGCGGGTTGAAACATCCATCCGGCGTAAGGTTTCCAACAAGTCCTCGAACCGCAAAGGGGCCAGTGCAAGCACCAGCCCCTCGATTACTGCAACCAACCCAAGGGCGGTCAACACATCTGTGATCACTTAGCGGTATCCGACTTCAGATACGTGAAAAACTCGGTGTTCGGGTTGATCACCATGGTGGTGTTCTTCCCAACAAACGCTTTTTCGTAGGCAGTTAACGAACGGTAAAAGGCAAAGAATTCAGGATCACGACCAAAGGCTGCGGCAAAAATTGCGTTTCGCTTTGCATCTGATTCACCACGGATGATGTCCGAATTCTTTTGCGCTTCGGACACCAGTTCAACCACGGTCCGGTCTGCCTGCGCGCGAACTTTTTGTGCGGCTTCGTTTCCGCGGGCAATCTCGTCCGCGGCTTCCCGTTCACGTTCTGCGCGCATCCTTGCGAATGTCGCTTCAAGGTTCTGGCGCGGCAGGTCGGCGCGTTTGATGCGCACATCAACCACCAACACACCCAGCGATTCCGCTTCTTTGATCGCTGCGTCACGAATTCGGTTCATCAAACCCACCCGGTCGGCAGACAGGATGCTATTTGACGAGACCGAGCCCAGAACTTCGCGGGTCGCGGCTGTCAAAATCTTTTTCAACCGGTTTTCCGCAATCGCCTGACCACCGGCACCAACGGCTTGGCGAAACCGGATCACATCAACGATGCGCCACCGTGCAAAGGCATCAACCACCAAACGCCGGTCATCAAGCGGTGTGACCTCCATATCCTGGGTTTCAATCGGCAAAATCCGGTCATCGTATTTCACGACTTCCTGAATGAACGGGATTTTGAAGGCAAGGCCCGGATCTTCCTTCACGGCTTTGACCTGTCCGAATTGCAGCACCAGCGCTTTTTCACGCTCGTCCACTGTGAAAACTGACGAGGCAGCAACAAACAGGATCGCCACCAGAATTGGCAGCAGCATTGTTAAACGGCTCATTACTTCGTCCCCTTGTTCAGTTCGTTCAGCGGCAGATAAGGCACAACTCCGGTGGCACTTTCGTCGATCAACACTTTGTCAACCGACCCCAAAACCTTTTCCATCGTCTCCAGATAGAGCCGCTTGCGCGTCACTTCGGGTGCTTTGGCATATTCTGTGTAGACTGCGTTAAAACGGCTTGCTTCACCTTCGGCTTCGTTCACGACTTGGGCACGATAACCTTCGGCCTCTTGCAGCAATTGTGCGGCTTCACCACGCGCACCGGCCACAGCCTTGTTGGCATAGGCATCGGCCTGCTTTTCAAGTGTGTCGCGGGTTTGTTCAGCCGCCTGCACTTCGCGGAAGGCGTCAATTACGTCAGATGGTGGGTCGGCCTTGTCAAGGTTGATCCGCACGATGTTTATGCCCGAACTATAGGAATCAAGTGTGCCCTGAATAAGGATTTCCAGTTCCGAGCTGATAGCACCGCGATCCCTGTTCAGGATCGGCGCCAGTTCACTGCGCGCAATAATTTCGCGCATAGCAGATTCTGCAACCGCCGCGATAGTTTCTTCGGGGCCTGCCAGATTGAACAGGAATTGGGTCGGGCTTGCGATATTCCAGACCACCTGAAAATCAATATCCACGATATTTTCATCGCCCGTCAACATCAGCCCGTTATCGGTGCGTGTTGATCCCTTGCCGACGCCGATTTCCAACTGGTTTTCGCGTGTGACGACCAAGACTTCCTTGGTCACAGCCGGCCATGGCGCAAAATGCAGGCCGGGGCCGCGCACGCCGTATTCTTTACCAAAGAACAGTTCGACCGATTTTTCCTCGGGCTTGACCGAGTAAAAAGATGAAAATGCCCATAGTCCCAGAGCCGCCACAACAACAAGACCAATCGTGCCCTTGCCGATGCCATTGCCGCCACCGCCGTCAGTGCCATTGCTGCCACCGCGTCCGCCACGGCCACCCAGCAAAATTTTCAGCTGTTCCTGACCCTTTTTTACGATTTCTTCGAATTCCGGGATTTGCGGGCCCTGGCCGCCGGGGCCACGCCCGCCGCTGCCTTTGTCATCACCGCCGCGATTATCGCCGCCCTGATTTCCGCCGCCGCCCCAAGGGCCTCCGCTATTTCCAGCCATAAGGTTTACGTCCTTTTTGATTATCGTTGCCGCGTCATACCCCCAATTAGTGGTAAACGCAAAAAGTTCAACCCACGCGTACGGGATCTTTCATTGTCACCAGTTCTTCTGCTGCCGATGGATGCAAGGCCATGGTCGCATCAAAGTCTTCTTTGGTCGCGCCCATCTTGACGGCAATACCGACCATCTGGATCATTTCGGCAGCTGCATGGCCGACGATATGCACGCCCAAAACCCTGCGTGTTACCTTGCTGACAATCATTTTCATCAACATACGTTCACTGCGCCCAGCCAGAATATGCATCATCGGGCGAAAGGCTGAACGGTAAACCTCGATTGCTTCGCGGTCGCGGGCGTCTTCTTCACTCAGACCAACGGTTCCGATTTCCGGTTGGGTAAACACCGCTGTCGGAATGTTTTCGTGATCTGCCCTAGTGGGGTTAGCCTTGAACACAGTTTCCACAAACGCCACACCTTCGCGAATCGCAACCGGTGTAAGCGCCACCCGGTCGGTCACATCGCCAACCGCATAGATCGACGGAATATTGGTGTGCGACCACGGATCAACCGTGATTTCACCTTTGCGGCCGGTTAAAACGCCCGCAGCTTCAAGCCCAAGATTGGCGGTGTTCGGGATCCGCCCAGTGGCATAAAGCACCTGATCCACTTCGGTTTCCGAGCCGTTGGTGCATTTGACCAGTAAACCACCAGCGGCTTTTTCAATCGACATCACATCCGTACCCAGATGTAAATTGATCCCGCGCGCAATCATTTCGTCGGCCACATGCCCGCGCACTTCATCGTCAAAGCCGCGCAGGACTTGCGCGCCACGATAAAACTGCGTCACTTTGGTGCCAAGCCCGTTCATGATCCCGGCGAATTCACAGGCGATATAACCACCGCCGACAACCAGTATCCGCCTGGGCTGTTCGGTCAGGTCAAACATCTCGTTTGAGGTGATGGCAAGGCCTGATCCCGGAAACTCGGGCACAAAGGGTGTGCCACCCACCGCCAGCAGGATATGTTTGGCGGTAAATGTCCGGCCATCTGACAGACGTATCGTATGGGGGTCATCCAACACGGCGCGGCAATCAAACACCTTAACCCCGGTTTTTTCCAGATTGGTCCGGTATATAGTTTCAAGCCGGGCAATTTCCGCGTCTTTTGCGGCGATCAGCTTGGACCATTCAAACGAGGTTTCGCCAACGCTCCAGCCAAAACCCACGGCATCTTCAAACGCATCTGCAAAGCCCGACGCATAAACCATCAGCTTTTTCGGCACGCACCCCCGGATCACGCAGGTGCCGCCCATGCGGTATTCCTCGGCCAGTCCGACGCGAAAACCAGCGCTCGCGGTCAAGCGTCCTGCCCTGACACCGCCGGACCCGCCGCCGATGACAAAAAGATCAAAATCAAAATTCATGCTTAATCCGTTATGTCCATGAACAGGTTGTCCCGCTCGATCACGTCGATGCGTTCATGTTCAACCGTACCAGCATTGATGTCGCGCACTTCTACATGGCCATCCCCGTGACCGATAACAATGGTGTCACAGACATCAATGAACAGCCCGTTTTCGACCACGCCAGGGATCTGGTTGAGAATCAGCGCAAGTTTACGTGGCTGCGCAATGCGTTTCAGATGCAAATCGAGTATATAATGCCCTTCATCAGTGACAAAAGGCCGGTCGTGGTTCAGCCGCAGACTGGCACCGCGCCCCATCACGTCGACATTCATCAATGCTTCTTCAATCAGCGCTTTTGTGGTTTCCCAGCCAAAACTGACAACTTCCACTGGCAACGGAAAGGCACCAAGGGTTTCCACCTCTTTTGAGACATCCGAAATCACCACCATGTGGTCGGACGCGGTGGCCACGATCTTTTCCTGCAACAACGCGCCGCCGCCACCTTTGATCAGGTTTAGATTGCTGTCAAATTCGTCAGCCCCGTCAATCGTCAGATCCAGCCATTTTACCTGATCCAGCGTGGTGATCGGCACCCCGACCTTGCGTGCAAGATCGGCCGTGCGATCCGAGGTCGGCACACAGATAACCTTCAGACCCTCGTCGCGCACCATTTCGCCCAGAATACGTACCATCCAAGCGGCGGTCGAACCGGTCCCAAGACCAAGCCGCATTCCGCTTTCGACATAGTCCAAAGCGCGTTTAGCTGCGACAAATTTCGCCGTGTCAATCGGTGACAGATCTGAAACCATTAAACGACTCCCCTCATTTGGTTGTGGCGGTGTTATACCCAACAACCCTTTGTCCTGCGAGCGCGAATTTATACCTCTGTCGTTTAGGAACAGGTTAAGGGCGGATTTCGGCTATGCAGCGCTGTGAAACCCTCTATCTCACAGCAAGCGTTTCCGATAGGAAACATTAAACCCGGATCGCAGGACATCATGTTTCTAAGCATATTTGAGATTTTCAAGATCGGCGTCGGGCCATCAAGCTCGCACACGATGGGACCGATGGTTGCCGCCGCGCGATTTCTGGATGCGTTGCGCGCCAGCGCATTTACGGCCCGTGGTGTGCGATGTTCGTTGCATGGCTCGCTGGCATTTACCGGCAAGGGGCACGCTACGGACCGCGCGGTCATTTTGGGGTTGGCCGGGCTAACGCCGGAAACATTTGACATAGCCGCCGCCGAGCAGGTGCTCGCGGATCTTGCCAAGTCGCTGGTGATCAGGGTCGACGGACTGGTGCCATTGGCGTTCAACCCGGCGACTGATCTGATTTTTGATTATGAAAAAACTCTGCCCGGCCACGCCAATGGCATGATTTTCAATGCACTGGACGCGGCCGGTGACGTAATCCTGCAGGAAACCTACTATTCAATCGGCGGCGGATTTGTTCTGACGGAGGCGGAACTGTCCCGCGACAAAGGCCTGATCGTGCCGTCAAACGTGCCTTATCCGTTTGGCAACGCCGACGAAATGATCGCAATGGCCGAAGCCAGCGGCAAATCCATTGCGCAGATGAAATGGGACAATGAAATCTCGGCCAAATCGCATCCCGAGTTGTCGCAAGGGATTCAGCGGGTCTGGCAGGTAATGAATGATTGCATTGACCGTGGCCTGGCGCGTGACGGTATTCTGCCGGGCGGTCTTAAGGTCCGCCGGCGGGCCAAGGGCATCCACCAACAACTGCTGGCCGAACGCGGCCAGAATCTGACGGCACCTCATACAATCAACGACTGGATATCCACCTATGCAATGGCGGTGAACGAGGAAAACGCGGCCGGTGGGCAGGTTGTAACAGCGCCGACAAATGGTGCCGCCGGGGTTATCCCGGCGACGATACGGTATTACCTTGATCACGTGCCAACCGCGCAGCCCAGCAAAGTGGCCGATTTCCTGCTTGCAGCCGCAGCGGTTGGCGGGTTGATCAAGCAAAACGCCTCGATCTCGGGGGCCGAGGTTGGCTGTCAGGGCGAAGTTGGGTCTGCGGCAGCAATGGCGGCGGCGGGCCTGTGCCAGGTTTTGGGTGGCACCCCACGGCAGGTTGAAAATGCCGCCGAGATTGCGCTGGAACATCACCTTGGTATGACCTGCGACCCGATTGCCGGGCTGGTTCAGGTGCCGTGTATTGAACGCAATGGCCTTGGGGCGATCAAAGCCATTTCAGCGGCTTCGCTGGCGATGCGTGGCGATGGCTATCATCTGGTGTCACTGGATGCCTGCGTTGAAACCATGCGCCAGACCGGGCTTGATATGAGCGTGAAATACAAAGAAACCTCGCAAGGCGGTTTGGCGGTCAACGTCCCGGCCTGTTAGAAAACGGTCGGGTCATCGCAGCGTTGCGTTTATGGATTGGCGTGACTTGTGGACCAAGCCACCAGGTTGCCGGTTCACTGGGATCCTAAATTCCTAGGACCCTGTCGGACTGGATTCAAGAATCTGGTATTTTCCGGAATTTTTGCGAGTTTGGGTGGGCTTGGCGTGCCTTTGGCTCTCGGAAGGTGGCTGCACGGGGCATTGCCGGTCGTTGGCATGGCAGGGCTGGCGTGAACTGCCCTTATCCGGCATATCCGAGCTTGAACATGCGCTTGAGGTTCCATGCCATCGTGACAAGGCTCCATTCGCCGCGCGCCTTTTCGAGGCCGCGCATCGAAAAGGCGCGGAATCCAAGCACCGATTTGATGATTCCGAAGACTGGTTCCGGCGTCTGCTTGGCAGTGTCGCGAGTTTGGTAGAATTTGAAGGACGGCGTAATCTCCGGGTGCATCAAAACCACCCAACCGGCGGCTGGAACCGCCAAAGGAGATCACGCCATGACAAAGAATACAGCAACATCGACATCCGCGCCACTTGCCAATGAAGTTGGTTATGATCCGATCGAGGATCGGCTCCGCCTGAACATCCGCGCCACGATCGAGGCCGTTTTTGAGGAGGAGTTGGAGCAGTTTCTGGGCTGCTGCCGCTATAGGCGAGGAGAAACAGCGGCAATGGGTTACCGCCACGGGCACCGAGAGCGGCAGTTGATCGGAACATTCGGAACCGAAACGGTGAGCGTGCCGCGAGCTCGGATCACAGGGGCGGACGGAAAGGCCAAAGAATGGCGTTCGAAAGCCCTGCCGCTCTATCAACGGTTGACGAAGAAAGCCGAGGCCCTGATTGCTGCCGTTTACCTTTCGGGCACCAACACACGACGGGTAAAACGCGCCCTTTTCGGCCTGTTTCAGGGGGCTGTAAGCAAGGATGTAGTCAGCCGCGCCTGGCGCAAAGTCAAGACCGACTGACAGGCGTGGTGCACCCGCAGTCTGGCTGATGAAGACATCGTGCGGCTCATTCTGGACGGCACCGTGATCAAGACCCGGTTGGACATGAAGGCTACCAATATCTCAGTTCTCGCCGCAATCGGCGTGCGCCGGGATGGGCAGAAGGTGTTGTTATCGCCCCCTTTCGGGCATGTAAACATGTCCTGCCGGGCAAGGGATGAACATGGGTGGCGAGAGCACCGCCGCCTGGCGTCAGTTCATCAATGATCTGGATGCGCGCGGGCTGAAGCGACCAGA